>Ga0268298_10000546_pt1 | contig 48447 bp, 47 predicted proteins | sample WWTPWeurt_MetaG_FD_194462 | JGI IMG/M metagenome (GOLD analysis project Ga0268298, IMG submission 194462) | Activated sludge microbial communities from WWTP in Nijmegen, Gelderland, Netherland - WWTP Weurt | ecosystem: Engineered > WWTP > Aerobic digester > Activated sludge | place...
AGACCGGCGACCGGTTCAGCCCGAACGACCCGCGCGCCAACGTGACGATCGAGTCGCTGTGCCGCGCGCCGGACGGAACGATCATCCGGACACCGACCGGCGGCGTGGGCGTTGCGACCTGCGCGCCGCCCAACCAGTGGGTCTATGCCGAAGGCACGGGATTCAGGACGGCCTACTCGGAAGAGTGGAGCGAGACGACGCCACAGGCCATCCTCGAGTGGACCCAGAGCGAGAACCTGTTCCTCTACGCGACCTACGCCGAGGGCTTCAAGGGTGGCGGCTTCGACGACACGCCGGCCAACATCCCGCAGGCGACGACGCCCTTCGATCCGGAGAGCGCGAGCAACTACGAGGTCGGCCTCAAGTCGACGCTGCTGGACCGCACACTGCGCCTGAACGTGGCGCTGTTCATGATGGATTACGAGGACCTGCAGGTCACTCAGACGAATGCCGCCTGCCTGTGCAACCTCACAGACAACGCGGCGAGCGCCGAAATCAAGGGCATCGAGGCGGAACTCGACTGGGTGGCAATGGATGCGCTGCGCTTCACGTTCGCGGGGTCGTACGTCGACGCGACCTATGAGAACTTCATCGAGTCGGCGATCGATCCGACGACCGGGTTGCCGCTCGACAGCTCCGGTAACCGGCTGCAGCGGACGCCCGAGACCCAGCTGAACGGCGGCGTCTACTACACCATGAGCCTCGGTCAGTGGTCCGACGCGCTGGATCTCAGCATGAACTACTCCTGGCAGAGTGACATGTTCTGGGGAACCGACAATGTCGCCAAGGAAGCGTCGTACGGGCTCCTCGATGCCAGGATCGGGCTTGCGCCGCCCGATGCGAACTGGGAGGTCGCGATCTGGGGCAAGAACCTCACCGACGAACTCTATCGCGTGAACATCATCTCCTTCTTCGGCGAGGAGGTCTCGCAGTTCGGTGCGCCGCGCACCTATGGCCTGGACGTGACGCTGCGGTTCTGATGTGGCCCCTTCGTGTCAACAGGCGCGAGGGCGTTTCTCACGTTCGAGCGCGTGCGTGGCGGGGTCGATTGGAGTGAAGGTTTCGAGCCACTCACGTCCGATCGGCGGCGCGGCGCACGCGGTTCGAGCGACGATGGGTCCCTCCGATGGCCGCTCGCCGGTGATGGGCAGCCCGGGACGTCGCGCAGGCCTTCGTGCCGCCCACGACGTTCCTGCCGGGCAGCACGGTCGCGCGGGCGCGGGCCAGCGACGTTGGACTCGGGGCGGAACCAGGCATTCGTGCCGCTTCATGAACGCGCCCCCCCACTACGGACGTTGGCGCAGACGCGCGGCGTCGCCGGAATGCAACGTCGGTCACTGGCCGGAATTGGACTGAGGTACACTCCCCGCGTCGTGGCAGTCCTGCAAGTCTCGTTTGCCGATCTGCGCGGCGAACTCCTCGTACGACGCGCGGCCGTCGGCGAACGCGCGGCCCACGCCAGCGACGACCAGCGAGGTATCGAGCAGATGTGCCGACGCATCGGTCGCGTCGAACGCATCGCCGATCTCGATCAGACGGTCGAGCTCGACGGTCGTCGCGCGCCGCGCGAGACCGCCGCCGGCCACGATCACCTGCCCGTTCACGCGCGATCGCTCGCTGACCAGCGCCGCGACCAGTGGCGCGATCCGTTCGGGGGCCGTCGCGCGACGCTCTGCCGGATCGGTCACGTGGGGCGAAGTCATGCGCGTGGCCGCGTACGGTGCTATGGCATTGCAGAAGACGTCGAGCGCCGCGCCCTCGGCCGCAAGCGAGCGGGCGAACGCGATCAGCGCCGCCTTCGAGGCGGCATACGCGGAAAGACCGTGCAGACCGTGCAGACCGGCCGACGAGGCGGACACGATCACGCGCCCGTGGCCGGCCGCGCGCATGTGCCGCCAGGCGGCGTGCGTGACGGCCACCGTACCCATCAGGTTCACCTCGACGATCCGGCGGAATTCCTGCATCTCGGTGCGGTGAAAGCTCGCGTGCTGCTCGATGCCGGCGTTGTTCACGAGCGCGTCGAGCCGACCCCAGGTCGCGAGCGCCTGGTCGACGATGCGTGCCCCGGCGCCGTCGGCGGCGACGTCGTCGTGGTTCGCGATGGCCTCGCCGCCCGCGGCGCGGATCTCCGCCACCACGCAATCGGCGCTGCCGCGCCCGGTTGCGTCGACCTCACGCCGGCGATTGTTGACGACGACCCGCAGCCCGTCGGCGGCGAGACGCAGCGCGTAGGCCCGGCCGAGGCCGGTGCCGGCGCCCGTGACGACGACGACGCGCGTCGGACCGGCACTGGACGACTTGACCATGGGCGGATTTCCTTTCAGTCTTGTTAAGCAAGTGTCTGTGCATCATGCACGACTTCGCAGAGGGCGACAGCATGGAGGAACGGGACGACGCGGCACTCGGCCGCCTGCTCGCGCGTCAGGACCTCCAGGGCCTCTCCTGCGATCATCCATGAACGCGACTGTCGACGCCACGCGCCAGCGTTGCGCGCCGTTTCGGGCGACGCATTTCCCGTCCGCCGCCATGCAGATCGAGCGGCGCAGCGACGGCACGCTGATCATCGAGCCCATCACGCCGCTCGCGCCGTTCGTGCCGAACCTGCCGGCGCAACTCGCCGACTGGGCACGCCGCGAGCCGGGACGAGCGTGCATCGCCGAGCGCGCGGGCCCGGGCGGCCCCTGGCGGCGTTGCACCTACGGCGAGTTCAAGCGCATGGCCGATGCCGTCGCCGCCTGGCTGCTCGCGAGGTCGCTGCCACCCGGCCGCTCGGTGCTGATCCTCTCGGGCAACTCCATCGCCCACGCGGCCGTGAAGTTCGGCGGCATGGCGGCAGCGGTTCCGGTGTGCCCCGTCTCCGCCAACTACTCGCTGATGCCCGGCGACTTCGGCCGGCTGCGTCACGTGCTCGGGCTCGTGCAGCCCGCGGTCGTCTTCGCCGAGCAGACGGCGCAATTCCAGCGTGCGCTCGAAACCGTCGACTTCGGCGACGCCGAGATCGTCACGACCGATCCCGCATTGCTCGCGCGTCCCGCGATGGCATGGGCCGAGGTGCTCGCGACGCCGGTCACGGACGCGGTCGATGCCGCGATCGCGGCGCTCGATCCCGACGCCCCCTCGCTCTACATGCTGACCTCGGGCTCGACGAGCCTGCCGAAGGCCGTCGTGCAGACGCAGCGCATGGTGGCTGCGAACGTCGCACAGGGCCGGCAGGTGCTCGAGGAAAGCGCAGGCTGGAGCGAGACGATGCTCGACTGGTTGCCCTGGAGCCACGTCTCGGGTGCGTGCAACCAGTTCGCGACACTCTGCAGCGGCGGCGAGTTCCACATCGACGCGGGTCGTCCGCTGCCCGGGCAGTTCGAGGAATCGCTGCGCAACCTGCGGGAGATCGCGCCGAACTTCTACATCAACGTGCCGTTCGGCTACGCGATGCTGGTCGAGGCGCTCGAGGCCGATGCGGATCTGCGCCACAGCTTCTTCAGTCGACTGCGGCTCGCGCTCTACGGCGGCGCGGGACTGCCGCAGGCGCTCTACGACCGTTTCCAGCGGCTTGCGATCGAGACGACCGGCGAGCGCATCTTCTTCACGACTGGATACGGCGCGACCGAGACCTCGTCGGGTTGCATGTCGATCTACTTTCCGACCGAGACCGTGGGCATCGGCCTGCCGATGCCGGGAGTAACGCTCAAACTCGTGCCACACGGCGCGCGCTACGAGGTGCGGGTGCGTGGGCAGGTCGTCACGCCGGGCTACCTGGGCCAGGGCGACGCCAATCACGCGATCTTCGACGAGGAGGGCTTCTACCGCACCGGCGACACGGCGCAGTTCCACGACGCCGACGACGTCGGCAAGGGCCTGCGGTTCACCGGCCGGCTTGCGGAGGAGTTCAAGCTCGCCACCGGCACGTGGGTCGCCGCGGGCCGGTTGCGCACCGAGGTGCTCGAAGCGACGGCGCCACTGCTCGTCGACGCCGTCGTCTGCGGCGAGAACCGCGCCTACGTCGGGCTGCTCGCGTGGCCGCGATCGAAACCCGGACCTGACTTCGTCGAACAGCTGGCCGCGCGCCTGACCGCATACAACGCGGGACGCGGCCTGAGCGAGCGCGTCGAGCGTCTGCGGCTGCTGGTCGAGCCGCCGAGCGTCGACCAGCACGAGGTCTCCGACAAGGGCACGGTCAACCAGCGCGTGACGCTGGCCCGCCGCGAGGCGGACGTCGCCCGGCTCTATGCCGAGCCGGCGGGGCCGGAGGTCGTGCGGCCGGGCCCGACGACGGCCTGAACGAGATACCAACAGGAGCACAGCATGGACCTGAAGGGGTGCGTGGTGCTGGCCACCGGCGGCAATCGCAGCATCGGCGAAGCGTTCATGCACGCGCTGAACGCGTCGGAGGCGTACCGCGTCCACGTCGCCCGCCGCGACGCGACAGCGGCCGCCCACCTCGTGCGCGAGCACACGGGGCGCTGACGGAGACGTGGACGTGCAGCCGCTAGAACAGCGCGGGACGGCTGGTGAGCGCCTCGAGGTAAGCCGGAGGTGTCTCGCCGGCTTTCAGCCGGTCGAACAGCGCGCGATCGAAATAGTCGCGCCACTCGACGACGAGCCCGTCGCGAAACGCCATCACGCCGGCGTACGGCAGCACGACGCGCCGGCCCTCGGTCGTCACGTAGTCGTCGACACCTTCGAGGTAGAGCTGATCGTCGTGCTGCGCCGCCCCGAAGATGCGCCAGCGGATGTCCTGCATCTGCGCTGTGAGCCGCGTGACGAAATCCCGCATGGCGGCCTTGCCCGTGATCGACGGGCTGCCGACGTGCGAGTGCCATACGATGTCGTCGTGGGCGTGCGCGAGCACGGCGTCGAGGTCCTTGCGACGCCATGCCAGGATCATGTCCCGGACGACGTCAAGATGCTGCAGTGCGCCGCTCGACGCCCGGGCTGTCGTCGAGGCGAGCAGGCCCGAGGCAACGGTGGTGGTTCCCAGGAATCTGCGACGGTCCATGGCGTCCTCCTATACGCTTGCGACATTGAACTTTATAGCATGCGCGCGGCGGCCGACAGCCGGCATGGCGCGCCGCGACGCCGGGGCAACCCGGCCGCTGCACTGACGAGGGAAACGACGTGCGCACGACCCGCGAGGAACTGATCCAGGAATACTGCCGTCGGGGCTGGTGGTCCGACCGCCGCATCACCGACCTGTTCGACGCCGCCGTGCAGGCCGTGCCAGACAGGCTCGCGCTGGTCGATCCGCCGAACCGCACGGCGCTGCTCGGCGATGCGCCGCGCCGGCTCACGTTCCGCGGGGTCGCCGATCTCGCCGACGGCCTGGCGCTGCGGCTGCTCGAGCTCGGCCTCGGGCGCGACGACGTACTGCTGGCGCAACTGCCGAACGTCGTCGAGTACCCGGCGCTCTATCTCGCGGCGATGCGCGTCGGCGTGATCGTCAGCCCGGTGCCGATGCAGTTCCGCCGCCACGAGCTCGAACAGCTCGCGGACTTCACCGGCGCACGGGCCACGCTCACGGTACGCGACCTCAAGGGTGCCCCGTACGCCGCCACACACGTCGAGCTCGCCGCGGGTCGCCGGCTGCTGCCGCTGTGTCTCGGCGAACAGTCGGTGCCAGGTGCCACGGCCTTTACGGCGGCGACGTTGACGGCAGCGGCGCGGGCGCGGTTGCAGACGCATGTCGCGGCCGCCGCCATCGGCGCCAACGACATCGCCACGATCTGCTGGACGTCGGGCACGGAAGGCCTGCCGAAGGGCGTGCCGCGGTCGCACAACCACTGGATCGCGATCAGCCACGGGCACTTCCGTGGCGCCGGCATCCAGCCCGGCACGCGCCTGCTGAACCCGTTCCCGCTGGTCAACATGGCAGGCATCGGCGGCTGCTTCATGAGCTGGCTGCACGCCGCGGGTACGCTGGTCCTGCACCACCCGCTGGATCTCGGCGTCTACCTGCGCCAGATCGCCGAGGAACGCGTGGAATACGCGATCGCGCCGCCCGCCGTGCTGAACATGCTGCTCAAGGACGACAAGACGCTCGCGGCGATCGACTTCTCGTCGCTGCGCTGCATCGGCTCGGGCTCGGCGCCGCTCGACCCGGAGACGATCGCCGGGTACCACGACCGCTTCGGCATCGAGATCGTCAACATCTTCGGTTCCAACGAGGGCGTCTCGCTGCTGACCAACGCGGCCAACGCGCCCGACCCGGCGCACCGCGCGCGGCTGTTCCCGCGCTGGGGTCGCGCCGAAGTCGAGTGGGATCCGCCTTCGCCCGTCGCGATCCGCACGCGCATCGTCGATCCCGACACGAGCGCCGAGATCCTCGAGCGCGGCCGGCCCGGCGAGATGCAGATCACGGGCCCGTCGGTCTTCGACGGCTATTTCCGGGCGCCGCAGCTCACCGAGAAGGCGTTCACGGCGGACGGCTGGTTCCGTACCGGCGACCTGTTCGAGATCGAAGGCGACCGCGAGCCGCCGCAATACTACCGGTTCGTCGGCCGCCTGAAGCAGATCATCGTGCGCGGCGGCATGAAGATCGCACCGGAGGAGCTCGACTCGGTGCTGTCGCAGATGCCCGAGGTGCTCGAAGGCGCGGTCTCGGCCTATGCCGACCCGATCATGGGCGAGCGGATCTGCGCGGTGGTCGTGCCACGCCCGGGCGCGCAGCCGACGCTCGAACAGGTGCGCGAGCACTTCGCGCGTGCGGGCCTCGCGACGTTCAAGTACCCGGAGCGACTGCTCTGCGTCGAACAGTTGCCACGCAACAGCGTCGGCAAGCTCGTGCGCAACGACCTCGCGCGGATCGCGGGCGAGCCGGTCGCGGCTGGCTGACCGCTACGCCGTGCCGGAGCCGGGCGGGACCCCGACGGCCTCGGCAGCCGTGCACGTCGCCGCCCAGGTCGTTGACCACGACACGCGCGCCGAGCGCAAGCGCGTGGCAGCGACCGAGACCCGCGCCGGTGACGATGGCGACGCGACCGTCGAAACGCATGCTCATGGACCGCTCCACGTCCCTGGCAATCGACCGTCGGCCGGCCGCGCCTCGAGTCTCGCCGCCGGGCAATCCGTCTTGTCGACGCAAGACGACTTCGCGTTCGCGGATCACTTCCTCGACGCGTTGAACGCAGGCGATGCCGCACGCGGACGCGAGGTGCACTGGCCGGGCGGCCGTCGGCTGAAGCTGCACGCCTGCTGCATGATCAGGCTGCAGTACGGGCGGATCCGTCGCATCGGGGAATACGTCGGCCCCGCACAGGTCGAGGTGCTGCGGACGAAGTGAGCCGCTCGACCACCATGGCGGCGCCGACACCCGAAGCGCCCGAGCACACCACCAGGCCGAAGCGTCCGTCGACGGCGTCGAGCGCGTCGAGCAGCGTCGACAGCAGGATGGCGCCCGAGGCGCCCATCGGGTGGCCGCGCGCGATGTGTCCGCCGCCCACGTTGACGCTGGCCGGGTCGACCCCGAAATCGCGCAGGAATTTCGCGATGGTGACCCCGAATGCCTCCATGAACTCGATACGGTCCATGTCGGCGAGACCAAGCCCGGCTCGCCGCAGCGCGCATTCCATGGCCCGGAAGCCTGCGAGCAGCGACGCGTGCGGGTCGCCGCCGCTCTCGGCATAAGCGAGGATGCGCGCGCGTGGCGGCGCTCCGTCTCGCGGCGCGCCGCCGACGACCGCGAGGGCCGCCCCGTCACAGACCGGTGGTGCATGACCGAGCGTGTGACGATGGTCGAGCGGGCCATCGAGCGCGTCGCGATACTGCTCCGACAGCGCGACGAACGAGGGCGCCATTGCCGCGAGCGCGGCCGCCGTCGTCTGCGGCCGCACGCATTCGTCCGCGGTGAGACCGCCCAGCGGCACGCGCGAGGCGTTCAGGGCCGGCATGGCCTCCGCCGCCGCCGCGCGCTGCTGCGACATGAGCGCGACCGCGTCTAGCTCCGCACGCGTGATGCGTTCGGCTTCGGCCAGCCGGTCGGCCGCGAGCACGACGGGGATGAACCGCGTGCGCTTCGGGAAGCGGGCGTCCGTGTAATACCCCGCCTGGTCGCCGAGGAACGGCACGCGCGACATCATCTCGACACCACCCGCGAGCGCGCGCTCGACGTCGCCGCCGGCAACGCGCGCGGCAACATGGCCGATGGCCGTCAGCCCGGACACGCAGTAATTGTTCAGCGTGAACGCGTAAGCCTCGTCCATGACCCCGCAGTGCAGCTTCGCGACCAGCGCGACGTTGCCGCCCTGCGCGCCCACCTGCCCGACGCAGCCGAGCACGAGCGCCTCGACGCGGCGCGGCGCCTGGCCGCGCGTCTCGAGCGCGTCGACCAGAGCGCCGACGAGTTCGTGTGGCTGCAGCGACGCGAGGCCGCCGTCGGGCCGCGCCTTGCCACGCGGCGTGCGCACGGCGTCATGGATGTAGGCGTCCAACGCGCTTGCTGCCGCGTCAGTCGCGCAGGCCGACGACGAAGCTCACGACCGTGCCGAGCGAGCCGCCGATGTTGAGCGTGCCGAACGTCCGGGCGCCTTCGACCTGACAGTCACCTGCGGTGCCGGTGACCTGCCTCCCCGCATCGAGCAACATGCGTGCGCCGGTCGCGCCGACCGGATGACCGACGCCAATCAGACCGCCGGACGGGTTGACCGGGCACGTGCCGCCCGGCTCGATCGTGCCGGACTCGATGGCGCGCCCACTCTGCCCCGGCGGCGTCAGCCCGAAGTGATCGATCGCCATGTATTCCGTCGAGGTGAAGCAGTCGTGTGTCTCGATGCCGTCGAGCGCCTCGACGCCCGCGATGCCTGCACGGCGCCACGCATCGGTGATCGCCTTGCGCACGTGCGGGAACACGTAGGGCTCGCCGCGGCTGCGCTCGATCTTGTCGAGGAAACGGATGCCCGCGTTGGTGTGACCCCAGCCGAGCACCTGCGGGAACTCGCGCACCTGCACGCCACGACGCGCGGCGTACCGGTGCATGAACGCGTCGGACGCGAGCACCAGCGCGACCGCGCCGTCTGTGATCTGGCCACAGTCCTGCCGTCGTGTGCCAGGCTCGACGACGGGGTTGTACTGGTCGTCGTCGGTGAACGTCTCGGGACGGAACGTCCAGCCGCGCGTCTGCGCCAGCGGGTTGCGTTTCGCGTTCGTCATGTTGATCTCGGCGATGCGGTTCAGGTGTCGCCGGTCGAGGCCGTAGCGGGCCTCGTATTCCATTGCGACGCGGCCGAAGACGGCCGGCCACATGAACCGGCACTCGATGCCCTCGTGCCCCTGCCAGGACGCCGCATTCTGCACCTGCGAGGCCTGGTCGCCCGGCAGATTCTTTTCCTCCTCGACGCCGACGATGAGCACGCAATCGTAACGCCCCGCCTCGATTTCCGCCGAGGCCGCGAGGATGGCGAGCGAGCTGGACGCGCAGGCGGCTTCGTGCCGCATCGCCGGCTTGCCGTACAGCCGGGGTTCGACCTGCGCCACCATCGCGGCGAGATGGCCCTGGCCCCGGTACAGCTCGCCGAACGCGTTGCCGACGTGCGTCGCGTCGATTTCGTCGGCGTCGAGCCGGCAGCTCGCGAGCGCGCCATCGATGGCCTCGCACATCATGTCGCCGTAGTCGCGCCCTTCGCGCGACCAGACGCGCGCGAAATCTGTCTGGTAGCCGCCAATCAGGTGAATCGCCATGCGTGACCTCGCGGTGGAGCCGCCAGCATAGCGCATCAGTTCAGTATTGCCAGTCAGTCGGAGCGCCTTGCTCAGGCGTCGTGGTCGGCGTCGACGAACGTGCACCAGGTCACGCCGCGGTCCGCCCACACGCGCGAGGCGTCCTCGAGGATGGCGAGCGCGGTATCGAGCGCTTCCGGTGCCGTTTGCCGCAGGCGTGCGACGCGTCGCAACAGCAGCACGTAGCCTGGTGCGCGCGGTTGCCAGTTCAGGTCGGTCAGGCAGTCGAACCAGGCATCCCAGTTGCGCCCGAACCACTCCGGGAATGACAGCGCGCGAGCCGTCCGGTCGAGCAGGCCTTCCTTGTCATAGCAACCGCCGAGGTCGACGTCGAACACGACGTAGCCGAGCGCCTGCGCCGGTGCCACGACGTCGGCGACAACGGCATCGGTGAGCCTCGTCTCGCGCACGCCCGGCGTCACGCCTGACGTGCCAGCGCCCCGGATCTGCTCTTTTCCAGCCGTCATCGATCGGTTGCCTCGATCCGCCGGAAGCTCCGGTAGTGATCGTCCGTGTAGTAGAACTCGGCCGGTGGCTCGCCGCCGGCGACGATGCGCCGTGCGCCGCGGTCGCGCGACCCCGGCGTCGGCACGGTGTACTCACGGTAATGACCGCGCGGTCGCGACGGAAGCAGGCGCTCGCGATTCTGGAACACGGTTCCGTCGCGATCGTAGGGAAAGGGTCCGCCGGCGGCGATCAGCCGCAGGGTTTCACGGGCCTCGGGTGGCAGCGCCGGGTCCACCGACACCGCGCCGCCGGCCTGCGCACCGGACGGTGCAGCCGAGATCGATGCCGTGCCATCGGGAGCATCGGCTCCCGACGGAGCTTGCGGCACCAGCCAGCCCCGCGCAGCAACGGCGAGGACCAGCAGCAGCGCGACACGCCACCAGCGGTTCATGACGACCGCAAGCATACGCAATCGTCGCGATGCATGCTGCGCCGGCAGGAGTGCACCGGCGCGCGCACGGCGCACTGCGCGGAGCGTTGCGCGTCGGCGGCACGTTCAAGGATCCGGCGTTGCGGGCCGGGCGAGAACGTCGACTGTTTCACGGGTCGCAAGAGCCGCGGCGGCAAGCAGCGCTCGGCGACGGCTTGCGCATCAGCGTGCTCTTGCCGAACAGCGAGCCGATCAGGTCGACGGCGACCTCGGCCGTGCGGTTGTGAACGTCGAAGGCCGGGTTGAGCTCGACGATGTCCAGCGAGGCGAGGCGGCCCGTGTCCGCCACCATTTCCATGCAGAGCTGTGCCTCGCGATAGGTCGGACCACCGGGGACAGTGGTGCCGACGCCGGGCGCGATGACGGGATCGAGGAAGTCGACGTCGAGACTCACGTGGACATGCGTCGCGGCATCGACGCCAGCCAGCGCGAAGTCCATGACCTGCCGCATGCCGATCTCGTCGATGTAGCGCATGTCGAACACCTCGAAACCGGTTTGGTGCACGAACTTCTTTTCGCCGGCGTCGACGCTGCGGATGCCGATCTGGCAGAGCTGCGACGGCTCGAGCGTCGGCACATGACCGCCGAGTTCGACGAGGTCCACCGGGCCGTGGCCGCACAGGCAGGCCACCGGCATGCCGTGGAGGTTGCCGCTCGGAGTGAGCACGCTCGTGTTGAAGTCCGCGTGCGCGTCGAACCAGAGCACGCGCAGCCGGCGACCCGTCGCGCGACAGTGACGCGCCACCGCGCCGATCGAGCCGATCGCGAGTGAATGATCGCCACCGAGCAGAATGGGGAGCCGCCCTGTCTCGAGTTCCGCCAGGCACGCGTCGTGCACCAGCCGGGTCCACGCCGTGACTTCCGCCAGATGGCGGTAACCGCCGACGGGCGGACGCCAGGGATTGGCGGGGCCCGCGAGGTTGCCGCGGTCGTCGACGACGAGCCCCTGCGCTTCAAGCGTGCGCTGCAGTTGCGCGACGCGCAGCGCCTCGGGCCCCATCGATGCGCCTCGTGTGCCGGCGCCGACGTCGGTCGGTGCGCCGATCAGTGCGACGTTCGTGTCCGCCATCACGTCCCTCCGTGGGGGTCTGACCCCAGTCAAGTTTTTCTTGACGGAAGCGCCGTCAAGAAAAACTTGACTGGGGTCAGACCCCTGGCAGTCATCATCCGCGCCGCGGCAGCCAACAGGAAGGCAGACAAATGACCTGTTTGCATTGCAATCTGAGCGAATCGTCACACAAACTAGTCGAAGTGATCAGGCATAGCGGACGTCGTGGACGACCTGGACTGGCAGTTGATCAGTCTCCTGCGAGCCAACGCTCGGCTCCCCGTGGCCGCGCTGGCAAAGCGCCTCGGCGTGGCGCGCGGCACGGTGCAGAACCGGCTCGCGAGGCTCGAGCGTGACGGTACCATTGCCGGCTACACCGTGCGCACTCGCGCGCCGGAAGCCGATCGTCGCATCGTGGCGCTGATGCTGCTCGCCGTCGAAGGGCCCTCGGTCGAGGCCGTGCTCGCGGCGCTGCGGGCCGACCCCGCGGTCGCCACGCTGCATACGACCAACGGTCGCTGGGATATCGTCGCGGAGTTGCGCACCGAGTCGCTCGGGGAGTTCGACCGCGTCCTCGCCCGCATCCGACGCATTGGCGGCGTGGCGACGTCCGAGACGAACCTGCTGCTGTCGGCGCTCAAGTACTGAACGGGCCTGTATGATGCCTTCCGCCCAGCGACGGACGGAACGGACCGGCCCACGCTCCATGCCGCCTGCCGACATCAGTCCCAGCTCACGTCACCCATGCGTGCTCTTCGTGCCCGTCTCGGGGCCGCACGGCTCGGGCGAACTGATGCGCTGCCTCATCGTCGCGCGCGAATTGCGCCGCGTCGCACCCACCATCGATGCGCATTTCCTCGTGAGCCGCCACGGCGCGTTCCGCGACGCCGTCGACTTCCCGATCCACGACTGCGACGACTCGCCGACGCGCAGCACGCACCAGGTCGTCGAGACGATCCGCGAGCTGCAGCCCGACGTCGTCGTGTTCGACAACGCCGGCCGCACCGAGCAGCTGCGCGCCGCGCGCCGCGCCGGAGCGCGACTCGTCTTCACGAGTCGCTCGCCGCGCCTGCGCTGGAAGGCGTTCCGCATGAGCTGGCTCAGGCTGCTCGACGAGCACTGGATCGTGTTTCCCGAATTCGTCACCGGCGGGCTGTCGCCTGTCGAACGACTCAAGCTGCGTTTTTCGCCGCGTCATCGCGTGCGCCGCCTCGACACGCTGTTCACGCCCTCCGACCCCGCCGAACGCCGGCGATGGCTGCAGTCGCGCGGACTCGAACCCGGCGCCTACACGGTCTTCGTGCCCGGCGGGCGCGGCGAAGGCGGCGTGACGGGTGTCGACCCGGCCGAGCTGTTCGTCGCGGCAGCCGACATCTACGCTCGCGCGACCGGGCAGCCCGTCGTGGTGCTGACGGGCCGGGCGCAACCGCAACGTCCCGCGGGTGCGCCCGGCGGGTTGCTGCTCCTGCCGCGCGTGCGGCCCGACGAAGTGCAGCACCTGCTCGCCGACGCGGGCCGCGTCGTGACCAACGGCGGTACGACGCTGGTGCACGCGCTCGCGCACGGTCGCGAGATCGTCAGCGTGCCGCTCGCGGCCGATCAGGCGCGTCGCATCCGTCGCGCCAGCCGGCTCGGTGTCGTCGTGGCGGCGCGCGCGGACGCGCAGGCCATCGCGGCGGCCACGATCGCGCTCGCCGACGAACCGGCGCGCGGCGTGGCGATGCGCGCGCGCGTCGCGCGGCTCGGCATCGTCAACGGCATCGACGAGGCCGTGGCGGCGCTGCGGCAGCTCGCCCACGTCGTCTGAAGCACAGGGAGGTCGCATGTACGAACTGTTCATCGGCAACAAGAACTACTCGTCGTGGTCGCTGCGCCCGTGGGTGCTGATGCGGGCGCGCGACATCGCGTTCACCGAGCACCTCACGCCGTTCGTCGCGGGATCGAGCTTCGCGACGTTCCGTCGGTTTTCGCCGAGCGGCAAGGTGCCTTGCCTGCGCGACGGCGAAACCGTCGTCTGGGACTCGCTCGCCATCTCGGAATACCTCGCGGAACGACATGCCGGGCTGTGGCCAGAGGACGACCGCGCGCGGTCCTGGGCCCGCTGCGCGGCCGCCGAGATGCACTCGGGGTTCGCGGCGCTGCGCGGTGCCTGCGGCATGAACGTCGGCGTGCGCGTGAGGCTGCACGAGTGGCCGGATCCGCTGCTCGCCGACGTGCGACGCGTCGACGAGCTCTGGAACGAGGGCCTGTCGCGATTCGGCGGCCCGCACCTCGCCGGCCCGCAGTTCACGGTCGTCGACGCGTTCTTCTGCCCCGTGGCGTACCGCGTCCGCACGTACGCGATCGCGCTGCAGGGGGCGGCCGCCGAATATGCGCAACGGCTGCTGCAACTGCCGGCGATGCGCGCGTGGGAGACGGCAGCGCTCGCCGAGCCGTGGCGCGACGCGACGCACGAGCAGGAATTGGCGCAGTACGGCGAGGTGATCGCGGACCAGCGCTCGCCCGCGGGACACTGATGTGACGACCGACGCGCGCATCGAGGCGCTCGAGTTCAAGATCGCGCACCTCGAGCGGGCGCTGCAGGAGCTGAGCGACGTGATGTACCGGCAACAGCGCGAGCTCGACGCACTGCGCGAGCGTTCGCAGCAACTCGGCGCGCAGCTGCAGTCGCTGGAGGACCGTGGCAGCGACCTGACCGGGGTCGAAATCCCGCCACATTACTGACTGGGGTCTGACCCCAGTCAAGAAAAACTGAACTGGGGTCAGACCCCAGTGACCCCAGTGACCCGCGGCGTCGCCACCAGCGTGTCGCCGACGGCGAGCGTCGCGCCGGCACCGGACTCGACGATCGCGTTCTGCCCGAACGCGATGCCGCGCAGGCGCGAGTCCCAGCGATACGTCTTCAGGGTGCGCAGCGGCTCCTCGCCCGCGACCGCGCCCGAAACCTGGTCCACGGTCGTCACGCTGCAGCGCGTGCACGGCTTGACGATTCGGAGCCGGACCCCGGAGCACGTCAGCGCGCCGATGCGGTCTTCCTGATAGGGTTCGCAGCCTTCGAGCAGCACGTTCGGACGGAAGCGCCCGACCGGCAGCGGCGCCGACAGACGCGCGTTCAGATCATCCAGCGACGCGCGTGACAGCACGAGCACTGGAAAGCCGTCGGCAAAGAGCGACTCCCCATCGAGGTCCGCGGACCAGTCGGGGTCGGTCGGGCGGCGGTGCGAACGGTCGAAGCGCACGAGTCGCAGCGGCCGGCCGAGCACGCCCGTGAACCACTCCGCCGCGACATCCCCCTCGTCCCGCGCGAGGCACTTGTCGCGCCATACGGTCACCTCGCGTCGCGCAGACTCCGGCGGTTCCCGCAGCGGAACCGTCAGCGGCGGCATGCCGGGTGCGGCGAGCGTGAGCTGCCCGGCGTCGAGCGCAGGCACGATCACGGCGAGCCGGGGCAGCTCGCGTTGCGTGACGAAACGGCCGGCCGGCGTGACCACCATCCACTCGCGGTCATGCTCAAGGCCCGCGGGCGTGACCCGCGCGCGCGACGGCGCGATGCCGCGACAGGACTTGACGGGGTGGACGAACAGTCCGGCGATCGTGATCACGCGCGCATTCTAGTGAAAGCGGGTGCCGTCGTTGCGCCCAATGCAAACCCGTGCGGACGCCGGCCGCAGGCAATCCGCGCCGGCGCCCGCCGCGATCCGGCGATGCGCAACCGGAACCCTCAGCTCACGAGCGGCAACGGCGCGGGCCGACCGACCTGGTAGCCCTGCACGTAATCGACACCCATGCGCCGCGCTGAATCGAGCGCGCTCAGGTCCTCGACCTGCTCGGCGATGACCTGGAAGTTCAGCGAGCGGGCGAGCTTGATCATCGCCGTCACCATCGCCTGGTTGACGTTGTCCGAGGCGAGATTGCGGATGAACGAGCCGTCGATCTTCAGATAGTCGAGCGACAGGTGGCGCAGGTTCGCGAACGAGCTGAAGCCGCGGCCGAAGTCGTCGAGCGCGAAACGGCAGCCCATGCCGTGCAGCACGCCGATGAAACGGCGGGCGTGTTCGACGTTGGTGATCACCGAGTTCTCGGTGACCTCGAAGCAGAGCCGTCCCGGCGCGACGCCGGTGCGGTCAAGGCAATCGACGACGAACTCGAGAAAGGCCGCGTCACCGAGCGTCTGGCCGGAGAGGTTGATGCACATGACGCGGTCCGGCGCGAGCCGGATGGCGCCACGCGCGAGCGCAGTCAGCGCCGTCTGCACGACCCAGCGGTCGACGTGCGGCATGAGACGATAGCGCTCGGCGGCACGCATGAACTCCGCGGGCGGCACCACGGCGCCCTTTTCGTCCTTCAGGCGCAGCAACACCTCCAGGCCCGGTCCGCCCTCGGACTCCGCGGCGGCGGCCGGGACGATCGGCTGCGCGTGCAGCTCGAAGCGGTTTTCCTTGAGTGCCGTCTCGAGACGCTGCAGCCAGAGGAATTCGCCGCGCTGGCGGGCGATGGCCTCGTCGCGCGCGGAGTAGACATGCACGTGCCCACCCTGCTTCTTGGCGACGTAGCAGGCCATGTCGGCCGCGTGCAGCAGGTCTTCGATCGTCGTGCTCTCGCCAGCGATCTCGACGAGGCCGACGCTGACGCCGACCGTGAAGATCTTGTCCTTCCAGACGAAGCGGTGGTCGTTGACGGCGCGCACGAGGTCGTCGGCGATCTGGCGCGCCTTCTCGAGCGGACAGCCGGCGAGCAGGATGCCGAACTCGTCGCCGCCGAGCCGGCCTACAGTGTCGGAGTCGCGCACGGCGTCCTTGAGCAGGCCAGCGACCTCGCGCAGCATGCTGTCGCCGGCGACGTGCCCGCACTCGTCGTTGATCGCCTTGAAGCGGTCGAGATCGAGGTAGCACAGCACATGGCGCGTGCCGCTGCCCGTCGCGTCGAGCCCCTCCTCCAGCCGGCGCAGGAATTCGCCCCGGTTGACGAGGCCGGTCAGGCCATCGCGGCTCGCCTGGTACGACAGCGCCCGGGTCAGGCCACGCAGGTCGGTCACGTCACGCAGCGCGATGACGGCACCGTCGACGCGCTCGGCGGCATCGCGCATCGGCGAGACCGTGACCTCGATCGATCGCTCGCCATCGTTGCCCGATGAGACGAGCATGCCACGCCGGCCGAGGCTCACGCGCTGGCCGGTCGCGATGCACTGTCGCACCGGGTCGCCGAGCGTCTTGCGGTCGCCTTCCTCGACGAGTTCGATCACCTCGCCGAGCGTGCGCCCGATGACCTGACCGGCCGGGTTGCCGAGCAACTGCTCGCCCGCCTTGTTGACGTAAACGATGCGGCCTTCGACATCCGTCGTCAGCACGCTCTCGGCCATCGAGTCGAGCGCCTCCCAGGCGGTGGCGTGGCTGCGGGCGTTGGGCTGCGGCATCGCCCGCGGCGTCATCTCGACGCCGGTGACCATGACGGCCGGACGGCCATCGAAGCTCATGCGCGCAAAGCTCAGTTCGAGCCGGTGTGGCGGCCCGCCGGGGCACTGCAGCTCGACCTCGAGCCGCGGCGGGGCCGACTGCCCTGCGACGTGGCGGCGCAGGCACTCGCCGACGAGGCCCGAGTATTCGCCGAGGACCAGTTCCTCGAGCCGACGCCCGCCGAGCCGGGCCGGACTCGGTACGCCGCAGAGCTCCGCGAACCGCGCGTTGGCGACCTGGATGCCGTCGCGTTCGACGAGCATTGCCTCGTGCACACTGTCGAGCAGGCGCCGGTAGACGTCCTCGCGCTCGCGCCGCGTCGCGCTCTCGGACTGCAGCCGCTCGATCAACCGGTCGACGCCCGTCGCGATGTCGGCCGGGCTGCCGTCTCCCGCATGCGGTGCGAGGCGCTCGGCAAGGTCGCCGCTCTCCGTGACGGCGTGCAGGCGCTCCGCGAGATCCCGCAACCGACGCCCCTCGCGCCAGCGTCGAGCGAGCGCCACGGCCAGCACGGCGGCCAGGGCACCCAACAGGATCGACGCGAGCATCAAGGTGTCTGACTCCGGAACGGCCATGTGCTTGCGGGCCAGGCGCACCCGCGCCCCTGCACGATGCTTGATAGTTCTTCTGTCACGCGCCCCAGACGAACGTCGCGAGCATAGCGGAACGGTTCGCGCCGGCCCGCAGGATTCACCATAATACGCAGGCGTTTCGGCTTGTCGCGCCGGGGCGTTGTCCGTAACCTTCGCGCCGGCCGCACTGACCGCACGCCGCGTCTCCCTCCGCCGATCGGAAATTCCTGCCATGTTCGACGTCCAGTTCGCCCGCCGTCAGATGATCGAGCAGCAGGTCCGCGCCTGGGACGTGTTCGATCTCAGGGTGCTCGAGGCCCTGCAGGACGTGCCGCGAGAGGAATTCGTGCCCGCCGCCTACCGCGATCTCGCATTCGCCGACACCGGCATCCCGATCGGCCACGGTCAGGCGATGCTGCCGCCCAAGCTCGAGGGCCGTCTGCTGCAGGCGCTCGCGGTGCAGCCCGACGACCAGGCGCTGGAGGTCGGCACCGGCACGGGTTTTTTCGCCGCCTGCCTCGGGCGGCTCGCCCGCAGTGTCCGCACCGTCGACCTGTTCCCCGAGTTCGTCGCCGGCGCGACGGCGGCGCTCGGCCGCTGCGGCGCGCGTAACGTCACCCCAGCGGTCTTCGACGCCATGCAGCTCGCCGAGCGCGAGGCCTACGACGTCATCGCGCTCACAGGCTCGCTGCCGGTCTACGATGCCCGCTTCGAGCGCGCGCTGAAAGTCGGCGGGCGGCTCTTCGTCGCCGTGGGCAGCGGTCCGATGCTCGAGGCCCGCCGCGTGACACGGACCGGCACGGACGAGTGGCGGCGCGAAAGCCTGTTCGAGACGGGCATGGCCCCGCTGATCCATGCGCCGGAGCCGCCCAGGTTCGTCTTCTGATCGCGGACGACCGGGGGACTAGGCAATCACCTGTCCGGTGATATAGTCTAGTACAACACTAGTTGACCGGATGTGCGGCCTGCGCCGCTTGGGTGCGTCATGACCACGAGATCGCTGCTCCTCGCCGGCTGCGTCGCCGCCGCGCTCCTGGCCACATCGCCTGTCCGTGCCGAGAACCTGGTCGAGGTCTACCAGGCGGCGGTCCGCAGCGATCCGGTGCTGCGCGAAGCCGAGGCGCGCCGCTCGGCCGCGCTCGAACTGAAGCCGCAGGCGCGCGGCCTGCTGCTGCCGCAGGTCAACCTGGCGGGCCAGTACGCGACGCGCGAGTCGGACAGCGAGTCGACCTTCACCCAGCGGATCGACACCGACAACGACCCGAATACGCCGGGCGTCATCGTGCCGGTACCAAATACCCAGCAGGCCGACGCGGACTACTGGAACTACGACGCCACGCTGACCCAGTCGCTCTTCCGCTGGGACCAGTGGCAGGCGCTCAAGCGCGCGGATGCGCAGGTGGCCGTCGCCGAAGCCACCTATCGCGCTGCCCAGCAGAACCTGCTCGTGCGCGTCAGCACGGCCTACTTCGACGTGCTCGCGGCCGAGGACACGCTGGGCGCGGCGCAGGCGACGCTCGAGGCACTCACGCGCCAGCTCGAGCAGGCGGACAAGCGCTTCGAGGTCGGCCTGATCGCCATCACCGACGTCCAGGAAGCGCGTGCCGCGCACGATAATGCGACGGCGGGCGTGATCGCCGCCAAGCGCGCGCTGGCGACCTCGCAGGAGGTGCTGCGCGAGCTCACCAACGAAACCTATGCGACGCTCGCCAAGCCGGCCACCGACATGCCGCTCACAGCGCCCCAGCCGGCTGACGAGCAGGGCTGGGTCGACCAGGCTTTGCAGAACAACCTCGACGTGATCGCGGCGCGGCTCGAATCGGAAGTCGCCGCGCGCGATGTCAAGGTCGCACGGGCCGGGCACCTCCCGACGGTCGATTTATTCGCACAGCACACGGAGTACGACGCCGACGCGACCCAGACCAACAACGGCCTGACCGGCCCGGCCGACTCGAACCAGACCAACGACACCATCGGCGTGCAGGTCAGGGTCCCGATCTTCAGCGGCGGTGCCACGCAGTCGCGCGTCCGCGAGACCGTCTACCTGCAACGCGCCGCCCGCGAGCGGCTCGAGGCGCGGCAGCGGGCGGCTGAGCGCGAAGCGCGCGACGCCTACCTCGGCGTGATCGCGGAAAGGGCCCGCGTGCAGGCGCTCGCGCAGGCCGTCAAGTCGAGCCAGACGGCGCTCGAGGCGACGGAGGCCGGCTTCGAGGTCGGTACGCGCACCACGGTCGACGTACTCGCGGCGCGACGCACGCTGTTCGAGGCGCAGCGCGACTTCGCGCGCAGCCGCTACGACTACCTGATCAACATCGTGCGACTCGAGTCCGCGGCCGGCGGCCTCGTGCAGGAAGACCTGGCGGGCATCAACAGCTTCCTGACGACGCCGACGGCGTTGCCGGCCGTGCGTCCGCAGACAGCCCCGGCGCCGTCCCCGCCGCCGCCGGGCTGAGCAGCGGCTCGATCATCGCGAGCAGGCGGTCGACCGCGCCACGGTTGCCCGCCACGGCGAGCCGGCCCTGCTCGCCCGCGGCGCGGGCCACCATCGGTGCGTCGATCCAGCCCGTGAGGTCGTGGCCGAGCGCGTCAGGGCTGCGTACGATCCGCAGCGCCCCGGCTTGTTCGAGCCGTTCCGCGATGTCCTGCCCGTTGTGGGTGTGCGGCCCCGACAACAGCGGCAAGCCGAGTACGGCCGGCTCGAGCAGGCTGTGGCCGCCGATCGGCACGAGACTGCCGCCGACGAACGCGACGTCGGCCGCGGCATAGAGCATCTGCAGCTCGCCGAGCGTGTCGACCAGAAAGACCTCGTCGTCGGCGCGCGGCAGTGCCCCCGAACTGCGTGAGACGAAGCGCACGCCGCGCCGGCGCAGCAGCTCGCGCACGCCGTCGAACCGCTGCGGGTGACGCGGCACGAGCAGCAGCAGCGCGTCGGCATGGCGCGCGCGCAGCCGCGCGTGCGCGGCGAGCGCCGCGTCTTCCTCGCCCTCGTGCGTGCTGCCCGCGATCCACACCGGGCGGTCGACGCCCCAGCGACACCGCAGCTCGCGCCCCGCCTCGATCACGGTGGCCGGAATCTCGAGGTCGTACTTGATGTTGCCGGTGACCTGCACGCACCCGGGCGGGGCGCCGATGGCGCGGAAGCGTGCCGCGTCGGCCGCCGTCTGGGCGCCGATCACGATGCCGTGCGAAAGCGTGTCGCGGAACAGCGAGGCCACCAGCCGGTACCGGTCGACCGAGCGGACCGAAAGCCGGGCGCTGCCGAGCACGAGCGCGATGCGGCGCCGGCCGAGCTCGGCGTAGAGCACGGGCCAGATCTCGGTCTCGAGGATGATCGCGACCTGCGGGTCGATGCCGTCGAGGAAGCGCCGCACCGCGCCCGGCAGGTCGTACGGCAGGTAGCAGTGCTGCACCGTCTCCTGGAACAGTGCGCGCGCCCGCTGCGCGCCGGTCGGCGTGACCGTCGAGATCACGATCGGCAGCTCGGCGTGCCGCCGCCGCAGCGCCTGGATCAGCGCGGCCGCGGCCTGGACTTCACCGACGGACACCGCGTGGATCCAGATCGCCCCCGGATGCGGCGGGCGCGCGACGTGACCGAGACGCTGCCGCAGGCGGCCGCGATAGTCAGGCTGCGTGAGCGACTTCCACACCTCGTGCGCGATGACCAGCGGCGCGAGCAGGTACAACAGCAGCACGTAAACGAGACGCATGCTTCGCTCACCGTTCCTCGGCGCCCGCGAGCAGCGCGCGCCACTGTTCGCGGCCGTAGCGGTCCGCCGGCAGGTCGGCGGTGACCTTGCGCAGCGACCGGTCGAGCCGCGCCAGCACGGCGTCCTCCCAGACCCCACGCGGCCGGATCCGGCCACGGTCGAAGTCGAGCACATAGACCGTGTCGCCATCGTCGAGCAGCAGGTTGTGCGCGTTCAGGTCGGCGTGCTGCACGCCGCGCGCGTGCAGCTGACCGACGCAACGCCCGATCGCCAGCCACGCGTCCGCGGGCAACGGCGCGTCGGCGAGCGCATGCGCCACCGTGCGGCGCACCGGCAGTTCCGCCGTGAGCAGGTCTGCGCGGTAGAACAGACCCTCGCGGACGTAGCGCGCGGCGACCGGAGCCGGCACCGGCAACTGCCATGCGCGCAGACGCCGCAGCAGGCGCCATTCGCGAAACGCGCGCGTGCGCTCCGCGCCGGTCCAGAAGTAGCGGTCGCGCGCGAGCCGTGCAGCGAGACCACCGCGACGGTAATGCCGCAGCACCCAACGCTCCCCCTCCGGCGTGCGCACGAACGCGACCGTGCCACGACCGCCACGCGCGGCTTCGAGGGCGCCGCGTGCGCGCCAGTGCTCCGGGTCGAACAGCACGGCCCCGGGTTGGCCGACGCGTGCGGCATCGTATAGCATCGCGCCGCCTGCGATCGGGGCGAGCCTCTCCTGCCCGGCGACACCTGCTGGATTCATCGGGACGGATTGTTCACGATCGGAAGGCCGCTGCCTACCTTCCCTTCGAATCACAGGCCACATCCAGTGCAGCCCCTGTTCGCGCAGCCGCCGGAGTCGATCTGCGTCCTGCGGCTCTCGGCGCTCGGCGACGTCTGCCACGCGCTCGCGGTCGTGCGCACATTGCAGGACGCCTGGCCGCAGACGCGCCTCACCTGGATCCTCGGCAAGCTCGAGCACAAGCTGCTCGGCCACATCCCGGGCATCGAGTTCGTCGTGTTCGACAAGCAGGCGGGGCGCGCAGGCTACACGGATCTGCGCGCGAGCCTGCGCGGGCGCCGGTTCGACGCGTTGCTGCACATGCAGCTCGCGCTGCGCGCGAGTCTGGCGGCGGCGGTCGTGCCGGCCCGCTGGAAACTCGGCTTCGACCGGCCACGCGCGCGGGAAGGTCAGTGGCTGTTCACGAACGCGAAAATCGAGCCGCGCGCGCGCGAGCACGTGCTCGACGGCCTGTTCGGATTCGCGGAGCGGCTCGGCGTGACGCGGCGCTCGATGCGCTGGGACATTCCGCTGCCTGACGACGCGCTCGACTACGCGCATCGGGTGATCCCGGACGGCACCGGCCCGGCTTTGGTGCTGAGCCCGTGCTCGAGCCATGCGCTGCGCAACTGGAGCCCCGCGCGCTGCGCCGCGCTGGCCGACCACGCCGTGACGCGGCACGGCATGGAGGTGCTGCTGTGCGGCGGCCGCAGCGAGTCCGAGTTGCAGTACGGGCGCGAGATCGAAGCCGCAATGCGACGGCCCTGCCGCAACCTGATCGGCCAGGACACGCTGCTCGAATTCCTGGCGATGCTCACCCGGGCCACGGCGCTCGTATCGCCGGATTCCGGGCCCGCGCACATGGCGACCGCAGTCGGCACCCCGGTCGTCGGGCTCTACGCGGCCACGAATCCACAGCGCAGTGGGCCTTACTTCAGCCGCCACTGGTGCGTCGACCGCTATCCGCAGGCCGCGTCGCAATTCCTGAACCGTTCGGCGAACCGGCTGCCGTGGACCGAAAAGATCGAGAGGTCCGGCGTCATGGACCTGATCCAGGTCGACGACGCAATCGAGAGGCTCGACGAGCTGATGCAGGCCGGAGCGCCGCGGACACCGACGGGACGGGCGGCGGACCGGCCCGTTCTTCTATAATCGCGCCTGCAGAAAGGCACGACGAACGAGGCGCCACCGTGACGGCAGACCGCAGCGACCGGCTGATCCAGCCGAATGCCCAGCAGCAGCACGAGGTGACGTCCGCCGACCTGCCGCTGTCGTGCCCGATGCCCGGCATGCACTTGTGGAACTCGCACCCGCGCGTGTTCCTGCCCGTCGAGCAGACCGGCTGGGCCAAGTGCCCCTACTGCAGCGCCGAATACACGCTGAAGAAGTGAACGCCTGAGGAATCTGATCGCGACCCGCCAGCGCGGAGCCCCGGGGTGGGCGACAAGGGGTGCGACGTGCCGTTACCGGACGCCGTCCGGCGACCGCATCACTTGCGATAGTCCTTGTAGCTCTTTTCCTCGACCAGCTGCGACCCCAGCCGCGTGTTGATGCGGCGCTTCAGCGCGGCGCGCTCGTCGTTGGTCACGTAGACCGCGCGCGCCAGTTCGACGAACCCGGCGTCGAAGCGGCTTTCGCGCTCCTGGTCGCGGATCCGGTCCTCGATGTCCCAGAGCTTCGCGTTGACGTCGCGGAGCCCGTTCCACTCCTCCCGGATGTCCGCCTGGCGCGAAAAGCCGGAGGCGTTCCAGGTTTCGTTGAGCAGCGCGAGTTCGGTGCGCACGTTGTGCAGCTTGGCGGCATCGGTCATGCGCGCCGACTTGATCTCGAGAATCGTGATCTTGTCGATCAGCTCGCCAGGGGAAACGGGAACCAGCAGTTCGGCCATGAGGGGGATACCGCCATTGCACAGGGACACCAATCACGGGGCACCAGGAGACCGCCCCGATTATACGTCCGACTCCATCGTCTCCCGCCACACCGCGCTCACCGCGGCGCGCGGCGCGGCGAACTCGTCGGCCGGCGCGACGTTTCCGCCGCCCTCGAGCGACAGGCGGTGCAAGCGCTGCCGATAGGTCCGGTACGCCCCCGTCAGCACGTCGACCGTCGCCTGCGGCACGAGGCCGATCGAGGCGAGACTCTCGAGCTGGCGGATGTTGTCCGAATACGTGACGAGTTCCGCGTGCCGCCCGGCCCAGAGCAGCGACCAGTACTGCGCCAGGAACTCGACGTCGGTGATGCCGCCCGCATCCTGCTTCAGGTCGAATTCACCGGCCTTCGAGTGCGACAGTTCCGCACGCATGCGTTCGCGCATCGCGCGCACGTCCTCGCGCAGTGTCGCGCGGCGCACCGTCGCGCGCAGCAGCTCGATGCGCAGCGCCTCGTAGCGCTCGCACAGGGCCGGCGTGCCCGCCACCGCGCGCGAACGCAGCAGCGCCTGGTGCTCCCAGGTCCACGCCTCCTCGCGCTGATAGTCCGCAAAGCCCTCGATGCTCTGCACCAGCAAACCGCCCTTGCCGCTCGGCCGCAGCCGCGTGTCGACCTCGTAGAGCCGGCCACCGGCACTGTGCACGGTGAGCAGGTGCACGAGCCGCTGCACGAAGCGCAGGTAGAACACGCCGTTGTCGACGACCTGCGGACCGGCGGTGTGCTGGACTTCGCCCTGCGAGTCGTGCAGGAACACGAGGTCGAGGTCGGAGCCGTAGCCCAGCTCGATACCGCCGAACTTGCCATAGGCGACGACGATGGCACCGGCGGGCCGCAGTTGCCGCTCGTCGGGCCCGCACATCGGTGCGCCGTGGCGCCCGGTGATCTGCTGCCAGGCCAGGTCGAGCGCTTCCTGCACGATCAGCTCGGCGAGGTCCGTCAGGCGGTCGCTGACCTTCATCAGCGGCAGGCGTCCCGTCAGGTCGGGCACCGCGATGCGGAACATCGCCGCGCGCTGGAACTGTCGCAGCAGATCGACCTGTCGTTCGGGGTCGTCGGCGCCCGCGCCGCTCATCCGGTCGCGCAACTCCGCCGCAAACTGCGCGCGCGTCGGCACCGCGTCGAACAGGCGCTCGTCGAGCAGCTCGTCGAGCAGCAGCGGGAAGGCGGCGATCTGGTCGGCGAGGAATTTCGAGTGCGCGCAGAGCTCGAGCAGGCGCTCGCGGGCCACCGGGTTTTCATGGAGCAGCGCGAGATACACGGTGCGTCCGCCGATACGCTCGACGACGTTCAGCACGCGCGCGAGCGTCACCTCCGGGTGCGGCTGTCGCACGACCGCGCGCAGCAGCCAGGGGAGAAGCGAGTGCAGCCGGCGCCGGCCGGTCTCGTCGAGACGGCGGTAATACGCTCCCTCGCGCACGGCCTGCAGTTGCGACAGGATCGCCGGGATGTGCCCGGGTGCTTCGAGCACTCCCAGCAGGTCGCGGCGGCGCGCGTCGTCGAGTTCCGGCGCCAGCACGTGTTCCAGCGCGGCGTCGGCATCGGCCTCGTCGCCGGCGCGCGCGGGCGCGAACACCGCGCGCCGGAAGTGCGCGCTCACGCGATCGCGGTGCGCGTCGAGCTCGCTTTGCAGCGTCGCCCAGTCCGGCAGGCCCATGGCGAGCGCGAGTCGCGCGCGTTCGTGTCCGCCCTCCGGCAACTCGTGGGTCTGCTCGTCGTTCCACTGCTGCAGGCGGTTCTCGACGCGGCGCAGGAAACGGTACGCGGCCAGCAACTCGTCGACCGCCTCCGCCGGAAGCAGCTTCTGGCCGGCGAGCCGTGGCAAGGCCTCGAGCAGGCTGCGCGTCTGCAGCCGCGCGTCGCCACCGCCGCGCAGGAGCTGGAACGCCTGCACGATGAACTCGATCTCGCGGATGCCACCGGGGCCGAGCTTTACGTTCTGGTGCAGCTCGCGACGCTCGACCTCGCGGGCGATCAGCTCCTTCATGCCGCGCAGCGACTCGAACACGCCGAAGTCGAGATAGCGGCGATACACGAACGGCCGCAGCACGTCGCGGTAGAGCGCATCGAAGCCCGCCTCGCCGTGGACGGGGCGCGCCTTGACATAGGCGTAACGCTCCCAGTCGCGCCCATGCTGCTGCAGGTAGTCCTCGATCGCGCCGTAGCTGACGGCGACGGGGCCCGAATCCCCGAATGGCCGCAACCGCAGGTCGACGCGATAGACGAAGCCGTCGTCGGTCGGCGTGCCCAGCAGCTGCGCGACGCGCTTGGCCACGCGCGTGAAGAACTCCTCGTGCTCGAGCGGCCGCGGGCCCCGCGTCTCGCCGTGCTCCGGGAAGGCGAAGACGAGGTCGATGTCCGACGAGAAATTGAGCTCGCCGCCGCCGAGCTTGCCCATGCCCAGAACGAGCAGCGCGAGTTCGCTGCCATCCTCCCCGACCGGCACGCCGTGTCGTCGACCGAACACCGCGGTGGCGTGGCGGCAGGCCGCACCGATGCAGACGTCGGCAAGCAGCGTCAGTTCGCGCAGGATCGTGTCGACGGGCGCGAGCCCGGCGAGGTCGCGCCACGCGATGCGCACGAGGTGCCGGCGCCGGAATCTGCGCAACGAGGCCATGAAGACATCATCGTCCGTCGTGCCGGGCGCGGTCGTTTCGTCGATGGCTTGCGTCAGCGTGCCGCGCTCGAGATCCCGCAGCAGGGTTCCATCGCTCGCCAGCCAGGGCAGCAGGCCGGCGTCGCGCAGACAGGCGTCGGCGCAGAATGCGCTGCACGCCCACACGTGGCGCAGACTCGCCTCGATCTCGACGCCGGCAGCCGTCGCGGGCAGCGCGGCGCGCCCGCCGAGTTGCTCCAGCTTGTCCGCGATCGCCGCCGCGAACGGCCCGGGCAGCGCGTCGTGCGACGTCACGTCACCCCCCGTGTGCGCGTGGCTCGCGCGACGACCACCGAGGCCAGCACGAGCAGAGCGCCCGCGAGCAGAAACGCGGCGCCCGGCACGTGCCAGATCGCACCGTCGCGGATCGACCAGGCGAACGTGCTGGCGAACAGCATCGGCCCGATGATGGTCGCAACGCCCTGCAGGCTGCCCATCGCGCCCTGCAGTTCGCCCTGCACCGTCGGCCCGACGTGCCGTGTCATCAGGCCCTGGGCCGTGGGCCCGGCGAGACCCCACAACGCGACGATCGGGATGCCGGCGAGAAAGGCCGCGCCGCTCGCGGCGAACGCGTAGGCCGTGAAGCCCGCCGCGCCGGCCAGCAATCCGCCGAGCAGGATCCGGCGCTCGCCATGGCGACGCACGAGCGGCCCGACCAGCGCGCCCTGGACAAGAGCGGAGGAGGCGCCGACCAGCGCGAGCGACAGGCCGACGGCCCTTTCATCCCAGCCGTAACGGTAGCCCGCGTACAGCACGAAGACCGCAGGCAGGACGGCGTGCGCGACGTTGCTGAGGAACGCCGCGGCCGCGAGGCCCCTGAGCTCGCGGTGCGCGCGCAGGAAGCGCAGCGAGCCCAGCGGGTTGGCACGCTTCCATTCGAATGCGCGGCGTCGCTCGCGCGGCAGTGACTCGGGCAGGACGAAGTAGCCGTACGCCGCGTTCGCGAGACTCGCCATCGACGCGGCCCAGAACGGCAGACGCGGGTCGACGGAACCGAGCAGGCCGCCGAGTGCCGGGCCGAGCACGAAGCCGATGCCGAACGCCATGCCGACGAGACCGTAGCTCTTCGCACGCCGCTCGACGGGCGTGCAGTCGGCGACGTACGCCATGGCAGTGCTCACGCTCGCGGCCGTGATGCCGGAAACCACGCGGCCGACGAACAGCCAGCGCAGGTTCGGCGCCAGCGCCATGAGCACGTAGTCGAGGCCGAGGCCGAGATTCGAGAGCAGGATCACCGGCCGACGGCCGAAGCGATCGGACAGGCCGCCCATGACCGGCATCGACGCGAACTGCATGACGGCCCACACGGCGCCGAACACGCCGAAGATCTGCGCCGCCCGCGCTGTGTCACCGCCGACGAAGCTCTCGATCAGGCCCGGCAGCACGGGCAGGATCATGCCGAGCGCGAGCATGTCGAGCACGACCGTGACGAAGATGAACACCAGCGTCGCGCGACGCGGGCAGGGCACGCCTGCATCGTCGGTCATGGCGTCGGCGCCCCGCCCACGCGAGCCGTCACGGGTAGGTCATGACGACGCGGGGCACGTGCTCGTCGCAGCGGAAGCCCGGCGCAATGCCGATGTCGATCAGCACGCCGATCCCGCGCACGACATAGCCCGCCTGCCGGCTCAGCGCGACGGAGGCGCCCAGCGTGCCGCCGGTCGCGAGCACGTCGTCGATCAGCAGCAGGCAGCCCTGCCCCGCCTGCATCTCCAGCACGCCGGTGCCGTATTCGAGGTCATAGACGATGTCGACGACCGGCGGCGGCAGCTTGCCCTTCTTGCGGATGGGCACGAAGCCCTTGTCGCGCCGTTCCGCGAGCGCCGAGGCGAGGATGAAGCCACGCGACTCGATGCCCGCGACCGCCTCGACCGCGCCCCATTCGTCCTCGGTGAACAGCGCCTCGAGCGCCTCGATCGTGACCGAGAAGTGGCGGCGCAGCAGCGGACTGATGTCGCGGAACAGGATACCCGGCTTGGGAAAGTCGGGGATGTCGACGACGTACTGTCTCAGGTCCTGCATACGCACCTCGCGTCCGGCGCGCAGGGTATCGGATTCGCCCGCGACGCGGGAGGTTCCGTGCCGCGGGCGGCCTCAACCTTCACGTGGCTGGGGTCAGACCCCCGCGGGAGCAATCCCCGCCATGAATGACTGGTCTCGCGTGGGGTCTGACCCCAGGCAATTGTTTCCTGATTGAGGGCTGAGGTCCGCGGTCACCGCTGCCGTTGTAGTCCTCCGCCGGGCAGGCGAATCGGCGGACAGCCGGGGTTCGGCCGCTGGCGGCGATCCGTCAGTCGTTGGCCGCTCCGCGCCTGTGCCGCCGCATTTCCATCGGGTGCTCGACGCGGCGCGCCTTGTCGACGAAGTGCATCACGCTGAGCCAGGGGTGCCGCAGCAGCATGCGCGGGCCCGAGTAGCGCATCATCTGGCGCGCGAACTCCCGCGGCCGGGGCTTGTAGCAGTGGATCGGGCACTTCGCGCAGGTTGGCTTGGCCGGCCCGTAGGGGCATTTTTCCAGTCGTTGCACCGCGTAGTCGAGAAATTCCCTGCATCCGGCGCAGAGGCTCTTGCCTGCGGTGCGCGCGTGTCCATGGCCCGCGCAGTAGATCGCCATCATGGCCTGCATCGTGCGCCACTCACGCTGCAGGCGGCTACAGTCGAGACCGTTGTCCATGGGTGACAGGATGCCGGGCGCCGCCCTGCGCGACGCTCCGCAGTTTCCACGACCGGCCTGCGCGACCCGCAGCGGTTCCTCCAGTCCCTCCCGCCGCGCCCGACGCGATCCTCACGGGCTTCCATGTCCATTCGTCCAACCGCGATCGTCGCGTTCTGCAACAATGCGCGCCCCATGGCCGATTCGTCGAACGATGCCGCCGATGCGACCGCCCCGGCCGCCGGCGCCGGTGCGGGCCTCGCGGCCGCGGTCGCCGCGTTCACGATCTGGGGCCTCCTGCCGCTCTATCTCAAGCCGCTGTCGCAACTGTCGGCGCTCGAGATCATGTCGCACCGGATCGTCTGGTCGTGCGTGCTCGTGTTCGCGTGGCTCGCGGTCCGGGGTGAACTGGGCGCGGTGCGGGTCGCGATCGCGAATCCGGCGACCCGGTTGCGTCTCGTCGCGTCGGCGACCCTGGTCAGCCTGAACTGGCTGATCTACGTCTGGTCCGTCACCCACGGGCACGTCATCGAATCCAGTCTCGGGTATTTCATCAACCCGCTGCTCAATGTCGTGCTCGGCGTGTTGTTGCTCGGCGAGCGGCTGGACGGACAGCAGAAGTTCGCCGTGGGGCTGGCCGCGGCGGGCGTGCTGTACCTGACCGTCATCGGCGGGCGGCCGCCGTGGATCGCGCTCGCACTTGCCGCGAGCTTCGGGCTCTACGGGCTGATCCGCAAGGTCGTCGCGGTCGAAGCCGTGCCCGGGCTCGCGACGGAGACCCTGTTGCTCGCGCCGTTGGCGCTCGCGTTCCTGCTGTGGCTGGGTGCACAGGGGACCGGTGCGTTCGGGCACTCGACTCCGCACGTCACGGCGCTGCTGGCCGGCAGCGGGTTCGTCACAGCGCTGCCGCTCGCGCTGTTCGCGTTCGGCGCGCGCCGCATCCCGCTGTCGACAGTCGGGCTCGTGCAATACATCGGGCCGACGCTGCAGTTCCTGCTCGGCCTCTGGCTGTATCGCGAACCCTTCGACGTGCAGCGCGGCATCGGCTTCGCGTTCATCTGGTCCGCGCTGGCCGTGTATTTCTTCCGGGCGCCGGTGTTACGGCTTCGGTAAGTTCGGCCTACGACTCCGTGCCTGGCAAAGGTGCATCGGCGGTCGCGTCCCGGAATGTGCGGACGGATTGCCGACATCCGTCACACGGGCACCTATTGCTCAACAAAACCTCAGAAGAACAGCGCGACGGCACTGAAAAGGCCGACGAACCACGCGACCGAGCGCAGCACCGGGAGGTTGGCCAGATAGAACCCGAGATAAGCCACGCGCGCCGCCACGAAAGTGACAGCCAGCGCGTCGATGTGCCCCTGCGCCCCACCGGTGAGGTGCGCGACGATGACCGCAACCGCAAACAGCGGGAACGCCTCGAAGCCGTTCAACTGCGCCGCGTTCGCGCGCCGGCGGAAGCCCGCCTGCGCGCTCAGCCAGTCGCGCGGATTACGGTTGTCGAAACGCTCGCCGCCGATCTTTGCAGTCAGCGTGGCCGCGTAGGGCAGCAGTCCTGCGGCCAGCACGCACCAGTACGCCAGGGTCATCGTTCGTCGCTCGGTACCGGTGTGACAGTTTCCGGAACTGCCCCGTAAGGTGCCTGACGCCGACCGGAGCCGCAACACGAGCCGCGCCGGCCCGACATGAAGATACCGAGACCGTCACACCGGCAGCTCTGTTAGGCTTGGAACATGGCCACCCGGATCCGCACGTCGAGCCGCGCCCGGAGGCTGCTCGTCCACCACCGTCTGCGGGGGCGCGCCTACCCGGAGATGCGGTACTGGGAGCGGCTGCACCAGATGCTCGCGGAGGAAGCGGAAAAGCGCGGCAAGACGCCGCCGCCGCCACCGCTCTGGCACGGCCTCGAGCAGGATCCGACCGAGCAGGACCGCATGGAACGGCTGGACGAGCAGGTCGTCTGGGCCGACCGCAACAACCTGATCCACCGCGTGCAGATGTTTTTCGACGCGATGCCGCCGTCCGGCTGGAAACCACGCGAAGACTGACGGCTTGAAGATCGCAAAGCCGATCCTGCTCGTGACCACACCCGTGGGTGTGGCGTTTGGCCTGCGCGAGGCCTGGCGACTCGCGGGGCCGAAGATGGCGGTCCTGATGGCCGTCATGCTCACCGTGGTCGGCGCGCTCGTCTGGTGGACGGTCCTGCGCATACGCGCGGAGCGGTGACAGGTGCCGGTGCTACGGTTCGCTTGGCAAGTCGGCTGCCACATTGACGCCCGCAGGGGCGACAGACCCGGTGGGACGCAACGCCTGCAGGTGTTCGGCGACCGGTGAGGGTGCCGTCGGCGGTCAGTCGATCAGCGGCGTTTCGGCTTTTCCGAAACTGTAACACCGGCACCGGCGCCGGCACTGGCGCGTTTGCGGTCGCCCTGCGCACGCCATTCGCACAGACGCAGCAGTGCGTCAGCGTCGGTGCCGAAGCGCTCCAGCACCTTGAGGGCGGGAACGCGGTTGTTTGCGATCACCCAGCGCACCTGCCGCCGCTTGAGACCCCAGGCTTCGGCGACGATGTGCCAGGCCTTGTCCGGCCGCTCGTGCATCAGCTTGCGCAGACAGAGGTAGTGGACCGCGATGTAGATCGGATCGCCGGGCCGCCGGTTGTGCGGGCGCTGGACGCCGATCATGCCGAAGACGTCCTTGCCGAGCAGCAGCGAGCCGAAGATCGAGTCGAGCAGGTCATGCTCGGATTCGGACACGACGCGGCCGTCGAGCGATTTCGACATCGCGCGAATGAAGTGCCTCTGCTTCTCGAGGCGGGTCGTATCGTCCCTGGCGGGCTCCTGCATGTCCTTCATACACCACATCCGGGCGGCACACTGCAACGGAAACGCGACATAACCGGCGACCGACGTCACGGTTTCGGCCGCGCGACCGCCCGCCGGCGTGCCCGGCACGCCCGTCGGGTGCGCCTTCCCGCGGGACCGGCGACTCAATCCGCGTCGGAGCAGATCGGCTTCAGACGCCAGTTCTCGATGCGACGGACATCGAGCCCGTCGATGAACCAGTCGTCCTCGGCACAAGCGTCGGCAATCGGGCGTATCAGGAGCGGCAAAGCGGCCGATTCCCCGAGTCGCCTGCCGAGAATTCTCCGCCACGGCGGATCGATGTCAAAGCCCAGCGTGCGCACGGCCGCGGCGAGTCGCTCGTCGACGCCGTACCTGCGGACCTTGAGCCGCAGGAACGCACCGCTGCGGACGACGTGACGCAGGATTCCGTCGACCGCGCCGTCGCCCCGATCGCCGTAATCGAGGATCTCGCCGATCCGGTTGTTGGGCGAAACGCCCATGGCCACGTAGCCGCGCACCGAATCGCGATCCATCAGGAAATGGAACACGTACTTCTGGACGGGATTCCGGTAACGCCACGCGAAGAAAGCCTGGTCCTGCCGTGGCCGGAGCACGGGCGCCCCAGGCCGGCGATGTTCGGCGACCGACGCCATCTCGGCGGGCAGCGGTGAATCGGTCACGAGCACGTCGCCGAACCGGCCGAACCTGATCCGGCTGTCCGTCAACGGCCGCGGTTGCTGCGCCTGGCGGCTTCGGAGCCAGTCGAGCGGGTTCGCACCGTGGCGCGTCAGGTGCACCTTGCTGGCCAGCGGCACGAAGCCCATCTTCAGGTAGCCCGGCAACGAGTTCGCGCTACTGGTCATGTTCATGAAAATCCGGTACCGGGTACGGTCGTACTGCTTGGCGAAGTTGCCCATCGCGACGGACAGGTTCCTGTTGCGATGCGCGGGGTCGACGCAGGTGTCGCCCGGATGCAGGATCACGAAATCCGGGCCGCCGGGCACGGTGCCGTAGCGGTTGGCGAAATAGCCACGGAAGCCCGCGACCTGGCCGCCATGGAGCGCCACGATCCCGAGCGGCTCGTCGCTGTTGGGGTTTTCGACGTACTTCCAGCGGAACAGCTTCTCGCGCGTGTCCCGACCCCAGGTCCACAGGGCACCGAGCACGTCCAGCACGCCGGGCAGGTGCTCGGGGCGGAAGCGGGTGATTTCGTAGTCCTGGCTCATGCCCGAGCGAGGCGCCCATCGACGGTGGCGACGATCTCGTCGAGTTCGGCGAGACGGGCACCGTGTTGCGCGGCGATTGCCTGGACCAGGCGATCCACGCGCTCGATACGCGTGGCCCCCGCCGCAATCGCGCGGGCGACCGACGCCGGCGCCTTGAGCGCCGTCGCCGCTGCCGCATACCTTTCGAACGGCACGGCATCCTGTACCGTGGCGCCGACGGAGCGACACAGCCCCAGCACCCATTGATAGATGCGTCTGGAGGCCTCGAGGTCGGCGTGCACCGCCGCCTCGATGGATCGAACGTCGTCCCGCCCGATGCAGCGGTAGTTGCCGGTGATCAGCATGGGCCACTTGGCCAGGGGCACGAACACGGAATCGTGCACCTTGAGTTTGACCGGCACGTTCACGCGAGTCGAGCCCGTGTCCAGCCTGGCCGCCTCGACGCTCGCGGCGAGCCCGAGCAGCACCGAGGACTGTTCCCGTCGTTCGAACTGCGCGGCCTTGAAGTTGGTCGGCAGGCGCACCTGGATCACGTTCTGGGGCGCATCCGGGACGCGCGAGGCCTGCGGGTCGGCACTGCAGTGCGTGAGCAGCACGGGGTCGATCGGATCCCACACCGAGGCGTCCGTGTAGCAGTCCCGCAGCGCATCGACTGCGATGCCGGGAATGCGGGCGAGGAACGGCAGCGGCGGCATGTTCATGATGGAGAGACACGGCACGCGCGCGGCCGCCACGCGGGTGAGGAGTGCGCGTACGTCATCGGACCGATACTGCGGCTCCTGCATCGCCAGGACCGCGAGATCGTAGCCGGTCGGATCCACGGCCGACGGCACCGAGGCGGACAACTGACCCGGCAGGTCGCGCGAATCGAGTTCCAGCAGCTCGTCGCGACCCTGCACGGGAACGCGCACCCGCGTACCCTCGTTCGCGATGAGTTCGGCCACGTCCGGCAGACACACCAGCCGCACGCGATGGCCGGCGAGCAGGAGCTTCGTGGCGAAGAGCGATCCGTACGAAGCACCGAGGATCAGGACCTGGTTCACGCAGGATTCGCCTTGATCGCGATTGCAGGGCTCGATTATCGCCTCGGCGCGCCGTTTCCGACCAGTGTGCGGAGACGCTGATTGCCGCTACACGCCGGGCGACCGGTTTGCCGCAGTCTGAGGCGCGGGCGGCCCAAGCAGGTGCACCCTGCCGGGCGCATCCTTCAAACCGCCTCCCCTGCCCGGGCCGGTTGGCAGACGGGAACTCCGTGTCGGTCCGCACCGCCCGATCACGGGCCCTGGATGCGCCAGCGCCGAACGTAGCCACGGCTCCCCGTCGAGTTCACGGCAGCGCCGATGGCATCGGCGGCGCCCGTGCCCCGAGCGACAGTTCGGGCGGGTACTGCACCGGCGCCGTGCGCTCCAGGTACGAGAGGATCCTCGCGATCACCTCGGGCTGCTCGATGCTCGCGATGATCCGCAGTGGTCCGCCGCAGCGCAGGCAGGCCTCGATCTCGATGCCGAACACCCGCTTCAGTCGCCGTGCCCAGCTCATCGCTTCGTGCCGCGGCGGCGGTGGCACCAGCGCGGCCAGGCGTGCCATCAGCTCCAGCGGCTCGAGCGCAATGGGGGTGGTGCCGTCGCGGTGCATGGATCGCTGGCGCTTTCGACGCGTTGGCCAAGAACTATCTTCTGACCCAAGCGGGGCGGCCCTTCCTTCAAGATGAAGTCGCCGTGCACCCGGAAGAACTCTACCGACCGATTCTGCTTCAATGCTTCAGACCAAGCTTTCCGCTTGGGATGGTCTTCAGACTCCGCCTGCAACCGATGTAGTGCAGTTCGCGAGAAAATAATAGCCGCCGCAAGAAACGCTTCAAATTCGTTACTGCAGGTCGACTTGCAACTCTCGGCCAATTGCAGGAGGAACTGGGCGCGCGAGAGACCAGCGGGAACTTGGAAGGGTTGTGAATTGACTCAACGGCCAGATCAATGTCCAGTTGCGGCCAATAAGGATGATGCGGCGATGGCCGCTGAACATCGCAGATCCTGGCGATCGTCGCGTCCCGGAACCAGGGAAACCCAGAAAACGGAACGAACAGCTCCTCGTCACCCAGCAACAGCCAGAAGCCATCGGGCGAGGCGTTTGTAACTTCAGCTGCCGAAGTGCTTTTTCCAAGCGGTAGGGAATTCATCGGCATGGGCCTCGATGTGCCCCTTCGCATTGCGCGGCCCCTCACGCGTGAAGAAGTAAGACCGAAATGGGCCGATGCGCAGAACGGTGGGGCTCATGGGCAGATTCCAGCGCCGCCGTCCGCCGTGGGTGCCTGACGCAGAGCTGAGCGTCGAGTGGGCGGGAGATGGTGAGCGGTGCGCAGTTACGCGCGCCTTGCGTGCGCAAGCAATCGCCTCGCCTATTTCACTTTCTGCCAGCCCTGGATCGACGCCAGCGTACGCCTGACCGATCCGGTCCGTCAGGTCCAGAAAGTCCTCGCGCATGCGGCGGATGCGCTCGGAGAGTTCGATATCCACCAATGCGGCGACCGGCTTGCCATCCTTGGTGATGAGCACGCTGTCGCTGCGGTAGTGGACCTGGTTCAGGAAGGTCGCCGAAGTTCTGTCGGGCAGCAACAGCGGCCGACTTACGGATCAGGGCGGCACTGGCAGTTGATCAATACGGTCAGTATGGTCGATATGACCGTAACACGATGATCGACCCGGTGCATGCATGCAAGCGAGCCCAACTCGCCATGAGTCGCCATCGATTGCGCAGACCACGGGTTCATCGAGGCCGTGCCGGTCTTTCGCCGGTGGTAGGTCGTGCAGTGACGTCGGGCGCAGCGTCCTGCGGGCGGGCGACGAGTTCGGCGCGCTGGCGTGTCAGGTCCTTACCTGCCGTTCCCGGCGCCTGCCCGCCTGAAACGCAGCCCGACGCCCGGTATGACGCCGGATTGGCAGTGGATTTGATTTCTGCCACCTTGCCGGCATGCAACTGCGCGAACTCGGCCTGGATCCCTGGTTTGCCGGCCTGGCCGCGGACCGGCGCGACGCAACCCTTGCGCTTGCCCGCGTGGTCGCAGTCGACAGAAACAGGTACGTCATTCGCAATGAACGGGGCGAGGTTCCCGCCGAACTGACCGGACGGCTCGTCCATGCCACCGTGACGGCCGGTGACCTGCCGTGTGTCGGTGACTGGGTCTGCGCGCGCTACCGGAATGCGGCCACGGTCGCGAGCATTCACGACGTCCTGCCTCGCCGGTCGTTCATCCGGCGGAAAGTCCCGGGCCCGGACGTGGATTACCAGGTGCTCGCGGCCAACGTCGACGCCGCGTTCGTGGTCCAGGCCTGCCAGTTCGACTTCAATGTACGTCGGCTGGAGCGCTACCTGGTGATGGTCCGGGACGGCCACGTCGCGCCGATCGTGTTGCTGACGAAGACCGACCTGGTGGATGCCGCCGAACTCGAGCAGATGATCACCCGCATCCGGCTCACGGGCCTGGCCGCGACGATTGTCTGCGTCAGCAACGTCACCGGTATGGGTATCGACGAGGTTCGCAACCTGATGACCGCTGGCAGGACCTATTGCCTGCTCGGCTCGTCGGGTGTGGGCAAGACCACGCTCACCAATCGCCTCATCGGGGACGCGCGCCTCGAAACACGGGACGTGAGCCACACCGGGGAAGGGCGTCATGCAACCACGCGACGCCAGCTCATCGTGCTGGCAAACGGCAGCCTGCTGATCGATATGCCGGGCATGCGCGAACTCGGAATGCTCGGGGTCGACGCCGGCATCGACGAGACTTTCACCGCCATTGGCGAGCTTGCGAAGTCCTGCCGGTTCACCGATTGCAGCCACGTCAGCGAGCCGGGTTGCGCTGTGCGCGCTGCGGTCGAGCGGCGCGAGTTGAGCGAGGAACACCTGCGGAACTTCCTGAAGCTGCGCAAGGAGTCGCTGTTTCACGAGCTGTCCTACGTCGAACGGCGCAAGCAGGACAAGTCGTTCGGCCGGATGGTGAACTCAGTCTTGAAGCAGAAGGACCGCTCCAGGCGGACCTAGCCGAACAGTGGCGCCGTTCACGGCGTCACGGCCTTGGTGAAATCGTGCAGTACTTGCCAGGAGCCACGCTCGCGTTGCCACACTCGCACGTAGACGGCGCGCACCCTTGGCTCGGTTCCGCGCGCCGCGCGCTTGTCGACCAGCGCGCCATGGACGTCCTTCGCGACCATGTGTCCCATGACACCGTCCCCTGTTCGGTGGCCAACCGGCAGGTCATTCGTGTCACCCGGTGGCGGCCAGGGGAATAGGTGCAAGTGGCGGACGAGGCGCCCAGTTCTGCCGCGGACTCCGAATGAGAAGCAATCGTCAGCCCTTCAGTGAACCCAGCTGAGGCGTGGCCGCGCAGCGCTGCTCGCGGCACGACCCTGAATTGACAAGTTTGCGACAGAGAAAAGCGGCGACCGGCGGGTGCGGCCGGTCGCGCTGGCAGGCGGCTGAGTGGCGCTCCACATGAGGCACGATTCGGCATCGCGGTCGTTCGCGGGCCGCGGCCGGTGGTGCCTTGCTCGCGAGCCGGCGTCACCCAGACAATGAAGGCACCTCCCCGCGGCCGGGTGTGATCCATGGAAACCGCCAAAAACAACAATGCACCGCCAGCGCCGAAGAGGACGATGAAGCTCTTCCTGCCCATCTTCCTCGCGTCACTCCTCGTCGCCTGCGGCACGGCCGACGACACCGCTGCCACGGCACAGTCCGAGAAGGTCCTCCACGTCTACAACTGGGCCGACTACGTCGCCGAGTCGACCATCCGGGACTTCGAGGCGCGCACCGGCATCAAGGTCGTCTACGACGTCTACGACGCGAGCGAGGTGCTGGAGACCAAGTTGCTCACCGGATCCTCGGGCTACGACGTCGTCGTGCCCTCCGGCGCCCTGACGTACCGGCTGATCCAGGCCGGTGTGCTCCGCAAGCTCGACAAGTCGAGGCTCGGCAACCTCGGCAACCTGGACCCGCAGATCATGCAGCTCGTGCAGGCCAACGACCCGGGCAACGAGCACGGCGTGCCCTATCTGCGTGGGACGACGGGCATCGGCTACAACCCGGCGATGGTCGAAAAGGTGCTCGGCACACGCACGATCGACAGCCTCGCTGCCATTTTCGATCCGGCCATGGCTTCGAAGCTCGCGGAGTGCGGGATCACGTGGCTGGATTCTCCGGCCGACATGTTCCAGCTCGCGTTCATCTACCTCGGCCTCGATGCCAACAGCCACCGGCCGGAAGACCTTGCGGCTGCGGAGGCGCTGTTCGCACGCGTGCGGCCGTACGTTCGCTACTTCCACTCATCGCAATACCTGAACGATCTCGCGAGCGGCGAGGTCTGCCTCTCGGCCGGCTGGAGCGGTGGGATCGAGCAGGCACGCCAGCGTGGTGCCGAGGCAGCGGCACCGGTCGAGGTGACGCACGTGATCCCGAAGGAGGGCGCGCCGCTGTGGTGCGACATGGTCGTGATCCCGGCCGATGCGCCGCATCCGGAGAACGCCTACCTGTTCCTCGACTACCTGATGGAGCCGCAAGTCATCGCCGCCATCACCAACACCGTGGGGCAGGCGAACGGGAACGCCGCGTCGCTGCCGTACGTCGCCGAGGCCGTCCGCAACAATCCCTCCATCTACCCGTCGGAGGACGTCTACCGGCGACTGATCCTCGACCGGTCCTGGTCGCCCGAGCAGATGCACGCGGTCAATCGCGTGTGGACGAGGATCAAGTCGGCGCGGTGATCGAGCCCGGAGGAGGATCCGTCGCCGGGGACGGACCTGACATGAATCCACCGGAGATCGGCAAGACAGTCACTGACGATCTCGCCAAGCTTGTGCCGACATCCGATTTCTCAGCGCTTCGGCGCAATTGTCGAATCGCGAAGGCGAGCCTGCAGGACCAGCCTGCACCCCAGCGGTTTGGTTGTGGCCCTGCGCAATGTCCCGCCGGCGGCGTGCGCCGCGGAAACAATTGAGCATCCAGCCTTGCTGCTCCTCTTCCGCCGCCTATAATGACCAGAAATAGTGGTCATGACTGAGGGCCGACATGAGCATTCCTGCTGCGGTGTTCAAGGCCGAGTGCCTGAGGCTGATGGACGAGGTCGCCAGCACGGGTCGGCCGATCGTGATCACCAAGCACGGCAAGCCGGTGGCGCAGTTGGCGCCGGTTGCGGCGGCGCCCCGGTCGTCGTTCGGCTACCTGAAGGACACCGTCACCATCAAGGGCGACGTCATCTCGCCGTCGGGTGATCCATGGAGCGCCGATTCGGGCGATGATGATCAACTCCGCGGGGCGGTCAGGGACAAGCCGCGCTCTCGCCGCGCCGGCTCGGGGAAGTGAGAGCCTTACTCGTCGATACCCACGTCTGGCTGTGGTACGCCGAAGGCGTTGCCGATCGTTTGCGCCCGGCGAGCGTCAGGAAGCTCGAGGAGGCCCGTCGGGGCGACGGCCTGCTGGTGTCGGCGATCTCGGTGTGGGAGATCGGCATGCATGCGGCGCGCGGCCGGATTCAGCTGGCCGTGCCATTGCGCGACTGGGTCGACCGGGCGTTGGCCGCTCCTGGCATTCGTCTGACCCCACTGGATGCGGCGGTGGCGGTCGAGAGCACGCTGTTGCCAGGCGAGCCGCAGGGAGACCCGGCGGACCGGTTCCTGATCGCGACCGCGCGGACGCACGGTGTGGCGCTCGCGACCCGTGATGCGGGAATCCTCGCCTACGCGAAGCAGGGATTCCTGCGGGCCGTGCGGGTTTGATCGCGCAGGCGCACCGTTTGTCGGCGGAGCCCCGAGCCTCGTAACTGCTGTCCGCGCTCGTCGTCCACTCCGAGTTCTCGCCGATCGAGCTGACGTCGTGCTGCGCCACGCCCGTGCCGGCAGCCTGCCTCAGTTCGCCGTTCTCGATGTCCTTGATCCAGTTCACCAGCTTCGTGCGACCCTGTCTGCTACGCGCGCCGCCAGGCTATTTGCGCCATTGCCAGATCCGGTGGGCCATTCCGTCAGGCGAACGTTGGGGGCTTGATGCGCAGACTGATCGGCTGGCTGGTTGCAGGCGTCACGGGCTACGCGGGCTGGTGGCTCGGCTCGAAGATCGGCTTCGCCACCGGCTTCCTGGTGAGCGTCCTGGCCGCTGGTTTCGGGATGTACGCCGGGTACCGGTGGTTCGACCAGAATCTGAAGTGACTTTCGAAGGTTCAGAGACGCCAGCCAGTGATGCCGGAGTCTCAGCTCATGCCGCGCTGAGACTCCGACACCGCCTCGGCGCGTGTGTCAGAAGCTGATCTTGAGGATGCGGCCGTCGGTGCCCACCCGCCATCCGGCCTGCGGGCTCGCAAACGCCACGGCCCAGCAGCCCGTCAACGGATAGTGCTTTCAAAATGCCGTCCCTGCCCGAGCGGGCCTGCATCGTGAACCTCAGGGTCGGCCCGCACCGGCCGCTCGCGGGGCTTGGACCGGCCCGTCCGGGCACGGGCCGCTTCGGCGAGCCCCCGCCACAGAGCCGAGCCAGCCTCTGATTGTCCCGCCAGGGGTCTGCGCCACCCGCCGGCCTGCACGAGACCCGCGCCCGTCGTGCCAGCGCCGAGCGCCGTCACCGCTCGCCGGGGATCGGATGCGCTCACGCCCGGCGCCGCGGCCCCGCAGTCCCGGGGCGCGCGGGCGGGGACGGGTTGCGTCCCCTTCGCGGAGTGGCCCTGCCGCCGGCGTCGGGCGGTGCTGGCGACGGGCCGTGATCGATGACGGGTGCGCCGAGTGCACCGACTGCGCCGGGCTGCCCGCTCGCCATGAGCACTGCCGCAAATCCCTGTCGCAGGCAGGTCGCGAATACCTCCGGTCTCGCGATCGAGGCGGGATCGAAGTGCATGGCCAGGAAGCAGGTGCCGGCCAGCGAGAAGAACGTGATCATCGCCCCGACACCGGGCACTGGACCGAACGGGAATACCGCGCTGACGCGGCGGCCCGCAAACCAGGGCCGTTCGGCAGGCCCGGGCAGATTGCTGACCTGGACGTCCGCACGAGGCACGACCTTGAGTACGCGCTCGAGCACCGTGTCCGGAACGCGTGCAAGCACCGGCGCCATCCGCGAATGCACCCGGATGGCGGGTTCGCCCCGGCTCGCCCGGACGGCCGATCGTATGGCGTCGAGACGGCGTGCGGGATCTGCCTCCGACGCCGGGAGGGCGAGGGTGATCGCGCCGATGTAGTTTCCGGCCGCGGACTCACCGCGTTCCCGGAGGTTCACAGGAATCGCCAGGGGCACGTCGGCGGGAACGAACCCCATGACGATCTGGTACTCGCGCAGTGCGCCCGCCACCGCGGCGAGGCAGAGATCGTTGATGGAGCCACCGAGCCTCCTCGCGGCACGCTTGAGTGGCGGCAGCGGCACCTCGAGCACCGCACAGCGGCGCGCGGGGCTGCGGCCATCGAGGGCAGGCGCGGACGGACAGGGGAGTCCCATGACTCGCCGCATGGACGCCACGTAATGCCCGGCAGACAGCGCGACCGATGCCGGGTTCCGCACGGCCGACCGCGCGGCACGGACCAGGCCGGGCACTGCGCGCAATGCTTCGCCGAGCAACTCATCCGGCATGTGCCGTGGTACGTGCTGCTGCATTCCGGCGACCACGGGATGGCCCGGCAGCCGCACCGGCGCCAACCGCTTCGGTTGCGGTACCGGGCCTGCGTCGAACAGCGCTGCGAACAGCCGCAGGGCCCCGATGCCATCGGTCACTGCATGGCTCATCCTGAACAACAGGGCACCGCCGCCTTCCCGGCCGTCGAGCAGGATGGCCTCCCACAGAGGACGGTCGTCGTCGAGCGGCGCCGAGAGCGCGGGCAGAGTCGCATCCAGAACGTCGCTCAGCGTTCCCGGCCGGGCAACGTCGACCCTGCGCACGTGGTCCCCGGGGTCGAAGTCGGGATCCGTCACCCAGCGTGGCAGTTGCACTCTCAGCGACGGGGCGATCACACGTTGCCGGAGGCGCGGGAATGCGCGGCTGGCCCGCTCGAGCGCCTGCATCACGCGTGCCTGCGTCGGCGACCCGTCGAGCAGGCAGAGGGCGCCGGTGGCCGACAGCCCGCGCGGGTGCTCGTCACCCCGATACAGCAACGCATCCACCGCCGACATGGACTCGATGCCGGACCGTTCAACCTTCATCGCGTTCCCGCACCCGCGCTGCCGGAGCCTGATTGCAAGTCATCGTGATCTGAGTCAAATTTCCGTGCAAGGGGGGGGCGCTGCACATGCGGGAAGCGCCGGCCGTGACGTACGAATCAGACATGACGCCGTGGCCGGCCTGCGACGGCCACCCAGTCGTCTTCCTCCTCGACCATACGACCCGGTTCGAGCGCCGCCTCGTCGAGGCCTGGTTGCACGATCAGCGCCCCGCAAGCCGCCCCGCAGCCGCAGTGGGGGAAACCGAGATCCTCAGCTTGCGCAGCGGGGGGTCGCGATTCCATGCCACCACCCTGCGGCGCATATCCGCCCTCTGCAGCGCGGCCGCGCCCGCCTTCTTCGTGCCGCTCAGGATGCTCTGGCTGCCGCCGCATGGCGAGCGGTCGGCGCGCACCGGATTTGCAGCATTCAGCGTCGGTGGTCAGCGCGCACCGGGATCGCTGATGCAGCGCTGGCTCCATCGCCGCGCGCCCTCGCGGGCGAGACCGATCGCGGCCGAAGGCGCGACGCTCGAGGCGTTGCGTCGACGTTACCTGCACAGCCACCCCCACGGTTCCGTCGATCCGACCGGTTTGTCGCAGTTCATCGGCCGCCAGGCCGTCCTCGCGCTCGAGCGCGCCGAGGCCCGCGTGCGCGGCGCACGCTACAAGGTCCCGCGACTCGTCACCGACGAGCTGCTGGACCGGCCGGCCCTGCAGACCGCGCTCGAGCGCATCGCCGTGCAGACGCGTCGCACGCCCGGGGAAACGCGCCGTTACGCGCGCGCCTGCCTCGAGGAAATGGCGGCGGCCCACAGCACGTTCTACCTCGATCTCATGGCGGCGATGGGACGCCATCTGTACACGCGCGGCTTCGACCCGGCGATCCAGGTGCCGGCCGACGACGTGCGCCGCGTCCGTGACCTGGCTCGGCATCGGCCGGTCGTATTCCTCATGACGCACAAGTCGCATCTCGACGGCTTCCTCATGATCACGATGCTGCGCGACATGGACGTTCCACCCGTGCACTTCTTTGGCGGCATCAACATGAATCTCCCAGGCCTCGGCGCACTCGGGCGCCGTGCCGGCATCGTGTTCATCCGGCGCAGCTTCGCCGACGACCCGGCGTACAAACTGGTGCTGCGCAGCTACATCGACTATCTCGTCGAGAAGCGCTTCCCGCTGCTCTGGGCGCTCGAAGGCACCCGGTCGCGCACCGGCAAGCTCATGCCACCGCGCTACGGGCTCCTCAACTACGTGGTGGATTCCTATGCGAGATCGGCTGCACCCGACGTGATGCTCATTCCCGTCGCGATCGTGTACGACCAGGTACCCGAGATCGCCGACTACGTCGCCGAGGCGAAGGGCCAGGCGAAGCAGCCGGAATCGGCGTCGTGGTTCATGAAGTACGTGAGTGGCCTGCGCAATCCGTTCGGTCGCATCCACGTGCGATTCGGCGCCGGCGTGTCGCTCGCCGGGGCGCTCGGCCCGAACCGAGATGACGTTGCCGCATCGCAGCTCGACCTGCAGAAGATCGCCTTCCAGCTCGCCGTGCAGGCGAACGCCGTGACGCCGGTGATGGCGAGCGCGCTCGTGACCTTCGTGCTCCTCGCCCGCGGGCACCGCGCCCTCACATTCGGTGAGCTCGCCCGTGAGCTGCGGGCGCTGGTCGGGCTCGTGCGTCAGCTCGACCTGCCCACGACACGGGACATCGAGATTCCATCCCGCGAGGTGCTCGAGACGGTGCTCGGGCAATTGCAGCGAACCGGTGTTGTCGAGATCCACGAGGACGGCATCACGCCCGTCTACGCGGTACCGCCATCGGCCGCGATGGCCGCCGCCTACTGCCGCAACACCTGCGTGCACTTCTTCGTGCCGACGGCCGTCGCGGAGCTCGCGCTGCAGTGCCTGACCGAACAGGAAGGCCCCGGATCCGTCGACGCATTTCGTGCGGAAGCGCTGCGCGTACGCGACCTGCTCAAGTTCGAGTTTTTCTTCGACGACAAGGAAGTATTCCTCGCCACCATCGAGAGCGACCTCGCGCGCCGCGCACCGGACTGGCAGAGGCAGCTGTCCGGCCGCCCAGCCATCGAGGCGCTGCTCGTATCGCTCGACCCGCTGCTCGCGCCCGGTGCGCTGCGCCCGTTCGTCGAGGCGTACGCGGTCCTGGCCGACGCTCTCCTGCGGCAGGACGCGACACAATCCCTGTCGATCAAGCCATTCCTGAAGCACTGCGCCGCGCTCGGCCAGCAGCGCGTGCGGCAACGGCGCGTGACGAGCGAAGAATCCGTGTCCCGGGCGTATTTCGAGCCGGCACTGAAGCTCGCCGAACATCGCGGGCTGCTCGCCGGCGAGGCCGGGCCGCTTCGATCGGGACGGGAACAATTCGCGGCAGAATGCGCCACGCTGGCCCGCCGCATCGATCGTCTGGCGCTGCTCGCGGACCAGCAGCGATCCACGCGCGAACGCATCCCGCAAGGCTAGCTGCATGAGCACACACGCACGGACGAGGACCCATCGCGCGGTGACCGCACATGTCGGCGAGGCACCACGCGGACGCAGGGTCGGCGCGTTTTTCGACCTGGACCGCACCCTGCTCGAGGGCTTCTCCGCCTACCCCTACCTCGGGGAACGTCTCGTGCGCGGCACCATGCCGCCACGGGAGATACTCGCGAACCTGGGAGCGATGCTCGACTACAAGCTTGGTCGTGCGGGCTTTTCCAGCCTCGTCGGCCGGACCACCGTTGCATTGCGGGGCGTGGCGGAGTCCGTCCTCGAGGAACTCGGCGAGGACGTCTTCCGCAAGCATCTGATCGGGCGGATCTACCCGGAAGCGAAGGCACTCGTGAATGCGCATCGCGAACGGGGCCACACGCTCGCCATCGTCTCCTCCGCGACGCGCTACCAGATCGAGCCGGTGGCCCGCCACCTCGGCATCGGGCACGTGCTCTGCACGCAGCTCGAGGTCGAGGACGGCGTATTGACCGGCAGGGTCATCCGCCCGACCTGTTACGGCGAAGGCAAGGCGACGGCCGCCCGCAGGCTCGCGTCCAGCGTGGGAATCGATCTCCCGGAAAGCCATTTCTACACGGATTCGGCCGAGGACCTGCCGCTGCTCGAACTCGTCGGCAAGCCGCACGTGCTCAACCCGGACGCCCGGCTCGCAACGCTGGCCCGCGAGCGCGGCTGGCCGGCGCAGCATTTCGCACCACGCGCCCCGGGTGTCCGTGGGGCCGTCGGAACCCTGCTGGCCTACGGCAGCATGATTCCACTCGTGCTCGGCGGCCGCGCGCTCGACGGGCTGACCGGATCCTCGCGCGATGGGATCGACCTCGGCCTCGCATCCTGGGCGGACTTCGCGACGCTGGCGATCGGACTGAAGATCAACGTGAGAGGACGCCAGCACCTCTGGTCGCATCGCCCGGCCGTGTTCGTCTTCAATCACCAGAGCCAGGCCGACGCCCTCATCGTCGCGAAGCTGCTGCGCGAGAAATTCACCGGCGTCGCGAAGATCGAAGCGCGCCGCCATCCGGTCGCCGGTCCGGTATTCAAGGCGCTTCAGGTCGCCTTCGTCGACCGGGCCGACCGCGGGAAGGCGGTGGCGGCACTCGCCCCGGCAGTCGAGGTGCTCCGCAAGGGCATCTCGCTCGCCATCGCGCCCGAAGGTACCCGGAGCGAGACCGAGCGCCTCGGCCCGTTCAAGAAGGGCGCCTTCCATCTCGCCATGCAGGCCGGCGTCCCGATCGTGCCGGTCGTGATCCACAACGCGCTCGACTCGCAGCCGAAGGGGGCGAAACTGTTCCGGCCGGCGACGGTCCGCGTAGAGGTGCTGCCGCCGGTCATGACACGTGACTGGCGAGCGGCGTCGATCAGCGCGCACGTCGCCGAAGTGCGGGGAATGTTCCTGCGCGCGCTCGGTCAGGACGAGGCGCCGAACGCCGCGACGCCGGCCAGGGCGGCGAGGTCGCGTCGCAGGCCCGCCCGGAGCACGAGGACATGAAGCTGCGGGTCGGCCTCCTGGGCGGCGGGTCGTGGGGCACGACGGTCGCGGCCCTCGTGGCGCGCAATGCGCCCGTCCTGCTCTGGGCGCGCGACGTCGCGACGGTCGACGAGATCAATCGGGAGCATACCAACCGGAGGTACCTGCCGGATGCGAGTCTTCCGGACCACCTGCGGGCGACCCACGATGCCGCGGAGGCAGTCGAGCACGCGGACGTGGTGATCATGGGCGTCCCGTCGCAGGGATTCCGTGGCGTGCTCGAGCAGGTGCGCGAGCACGTGCGACCATGGGTGCCCGTGGTCAGCCTGACGAAGGGCCTCGAGCTGGCGTCCGGCCGGCGCATGACCGAGATCGTCGAGGAGCTGTTGCCGGGGCATCCGGTCGGCGTGTTGTCGGGCCCCAACCTGGCGCGCGAGATCATGGCCGGCTACGCGGCGTCGAGCGTCATCGCCATGGAGGACGAAATCATCGTCGCGGCGCTGCAGCGGCTGTTTCGCAGCGGGCTGTTCCGCGTCTACACGAACCACGACGTCATCGGCTGCGAGCTCGGTGGTGTCCTCAAGAACGTGATGGCCATCGCGGTCGGCATGGGCGACGGCCAGGGCGCGGGCGAGAACACCCGGGCGGCCCTGATCACGCGGGGCCTCGCCGAGATAACGCGCCTCGGGGTGGCCCTCGGCGGCGAGCCCGCGACGTTTGCCGGACTCGCGGGCCTCGGGGACCTGGTGGCGACCTGCACGAGTCCGCAGAGTCGCAATCGTCACGTCGGCGTCGAGCTCGGCAAGGGGCGGCACATCGATGCGATCATCGCGGAAATGTTCATGGTGGCGGAAGGCGTGAAGAGCGTGCCCACCGTCATCGCGCTCGCCGAGCGCCACGGCGTCAGGATGCCCATCGCGCACGAGGTCCATCAGGTCGTGCAGGGTCATTCGACAGCCCGCCAGGCATTCCGGGGGCTGTTGCGCCTGGCCGCCGGTGCCGAGTCGGATCCTGGCTAGCTCGCGCACCCGGCTGCATCGGTGGATGGCGTGGCACTCCGTCGCAGTTTGGACCTGCGCATCGGCCCCGGGCGGGACATGCCGCCACGTCCTGATAGACCCCGGCCGTTGCTCAGGAGGCAATCCGCATGATGCCGACCGTCTTCTTCGTGCTCGTGCTGCTCGCGACGGGTGGCGCCGAGGCCAGCAGGGCCTTCCGGTCCACTGACGCCAGGGGCCGGTCGGTCTACACGGACAAGCCCGAAGTCCTCCCGGAAGAGAGGCTGAACATCAAGTCGCGCTCGACCGACGCGATGGAGGTGCAGCAGCGCTACGACGAGGACATGAAGCACTGTTCCGAGGCCGACACCGCGTCCAGGCAGGCGGCCTCAAAGGCCGCGGGCTCCCGCGAGGCGACGCAGCTGCCTGCCGAGGGCCGCGCCAGGCGCTGCGCCGAGGCCCGGGCGCGGCACGAGGCCTACCAGACCGCACAGCGCATGTACGAACCCGGCGCCAGCGAAGGCGAGCGTCGTTACCTGTCGGGCCAGGAGCTCGAGGTCGCGAAGGCCAACGCCCGCAAGGTCATGGAAGAATCCTGCAGCGGCCTCTGAGATGGGTCCGGCGATTGGGTTCCTCGACCTCGGCGCCATGGATCGGGGCATGGCGCGCAATCTCCACGCGGCGGGCCTCCTGACGGATACGGACAGTACTTTCAAAATGCCTTCCCTGCCCGAGCGGGCCTGCATCGTGAACCTCAGGGTCGGCCCGCACCGGCCGCTCGCGGGGCTTGGACCGGCCCGTCCGGACACGGGCC
>Ga0268298_10000547_pt1 | contig 48396 bp, 36 predicted proteins | sample WWTPWeurt_MetaG_FD_194462 | JGI IMG/M metagenome (GOLD analysis project Ga0268298, IMG submission 194462) | Activated sludge microbial communities from WWTP in Nijmegen, Gelderland, Netherland - WWTP Weurt | ecosystem: Engineered > WWTP > Aerobic digester > Activated sludge | place...
TTTGCAAAGGTTCATCCTGCTTGCGTGGAGTTGCACCAAGTTCCTTAAACAGGGCAACTTTCTCTTGGTCAGACAATGTTCGCTCGCGTGCCTTGTTGTTTCTCGGTCGCTGAATCAACTCAATGGGATTGGAGATATGGATACCCCATTCCTTGCGAGCCACGTTGATCGCATGGCTGACGATGTTCAGTTCCCGATTGACGGTGGAGCCGCTAACCTCTTTTAGTCGCTTATCTCGCCATTGCGCGAAGAGCTTGCCTGTGAGAGCGGTTGCCTTGTAACGGCAGATTGATTCGTCCTTCAGGAGCTTGTTGATGCGAATAGACTCTATTGAGCCTGATCGCTTGTTGGCGGTGACTTCCTCCCTGTAACGCCTCAGGATGTCGGCCAGTGTTGTGCGCTCTGCCTCGCTACGATCAACGAAAACACCTCTATCCATTTCACTCTCAAGGGTGCGCGCCCATGCCTCAGCATCGCTCTTGAGTAGGAATGTCTTGGATACGTCTGGTAGGCCAGTACGCTGAATACGTACCTGCCACTTGCCACTACGCTTACGGAATGTCGCCATGCTCAGTCTCCAGAAGGACAAGAGCAGGACAAGGATGAAATTGAGGTGAAGCCAGAAAAACAAAACCCCCTGACGAATCAGAGGGTTCAGTTGGTGGGCGGTACTGGGATCGAACCAGTGACCCCTGCCGTGTGAAGGCAGTGCTCTACCGCTGAGCTAACCGCCCGATAGAGGCGCGCATTAAACCATAGTCCCGTCGGATGGGTCAATCGACGAAACGTCCGTCCCTTCCGACCATGGACAGGTCGACATAGCGCGAGCCTTCGTGATCGTTGCTTTTCCAGCGCACGCTCAGCCCGCCCAGATCTGCGCTGAAGGAATCCATCGTCCGGATCAGGCCTTCCCTTGTAAGTGCCGGACCGTTGGCGCGCAAAACCGCAACGAGGGCCTTTGCGGTAACGTAGCCTTCCATGTTGCCAAAACTCAGCGGTTCACTCATACCGGCCTTGCGAGCAGCGTCGACGAATTCGCGCGTAATCGGATGTTTGCCGGAGCGCGGATTGGGAACTACCTGCGAAAAGACCATGCCGTGTGCAGAGGGTCCCAGTTTTTCGACAATCTGCGTCGAACCGGAATTCACCCCCATGAAGACGGTTTTCAGGCCCGCAGAACGGGCCTTGAGGATCAGTCGTTGATAGACGCCGCTGGAACCATGGTTGATGACCATATCCAGCTTTCCCTGACCGATCATCCGCACCATATCGTCAAGTTGGACGTCGCTGACGTCGCTCTTGAACGGCACGTCAAGGGCGACCTTCATCCCAAGCTCGTTGGCAATCAGGCGGACGTTTTCCAGATGTGCCTTGCCCACTGCCGTATCCGACCGGAAGAAGCCGACGTTTGTCATGCCAGTCGCCTTGCCCCAGGCCATCAATGCGCGAAACTCCTCGCGGTGTTCGGCGCGGACCGGAAACACATAGGCCAGATGTGGGCGGCGCAGCGTCGGAGAACCTGCCATCGGCCCGAAGAACGGTACTTTCAACTCGGTCGCCACCTCGGCGACCGCGGTCGATGGCCCGCCTTCGATGGAGCCGAACAGGAGGAAGACACCGTCGGCGATCAACTGACGCGCGTTCTGCGCAGCAGTTGCGTTCTTGCCATCGTCGTCCATCAGTTTGACGATGATTTTCCGGCCATGAACGCCGCCTTCGGCATTGACGCTGTCGAAATACAGGCGGGCGCCCCTTGCTGCAGCCTCCCCATAGACGTTTTTTCCCTGTTCCAGCGAAATGCTCTGTCCGATGGTGATCGACTTCTCCGTAACACCCGGTTCGCCGGCGACAGCAAAGGCGGAAAGCAAACTTATGCACAGCAGCAGAAATCGAGACATTGCGGAATCCCTTGGCACGAAGGCAGATTAAACGGTCATTATTTCCGGACATCCTGCTCCAACACAACAAATGTCATGGAAGTGCAAATTCGCAGGAGGCGGAGCGGGAGGGTCGGGTACGGCCGGATGCCCGGCGTTGCGATGGCCGGACAGACCGCAAGCACCGTCTTCCAAGGAAATCACGTGCTTTGCGGGTAAAATGCGGCCCTTTCTCCCTGCCAATTGCCCAGACCATGGTCCGCACCCGCTTCGCCCCCTCGCCCACAGGCTTCCTTCACATCGGCGGCGCCCGCACCGCCCTCTTCTCGTGGGCCTACGCCCGCCGCCACGGCGGCCAGTTCATCCTGCGCATCGAGGACACCGATGTCGCACGCTCCACGCAGGAGGCGGTCGACGGCATCCTGCAGGCGATGGACTGGCTGGAGCTGGGTTACGACGAAGGCCCGTTCTACCAGATGCAGCGCATGGATCGCTACAAGGAAGTCGTGGCGCAGATGCTGGCCGAGGGCAAGGCCTATCGCTGCTACGCCTCGCCGGAAGAGCTGGATGCCATGCGCGAGGCGCAGCGCGAGCGCGGCGAGAAGCCGAAATACGATGGCCGCTGGCGCCCCGAGCCGGGCAAGACGCTGCCCGAGCCGCCCGCCGGCGTGCAGCCGGTGATCCGCTTCCGCGGCCCGAGCGACGGCATCGTCGGCTGGGATGACAAGGTCAAGGGCCGCATCGAGTTCAGCAACGCCGAACTGGACGACCTGATCATCGCCCGCCCGGACGGTACGCCGACCTACAACTTCTGCGTCGTCGTCGACGACTGGGACATGGGCATCACCCACGTCATCCGTGGCGACGATCACGTGAACAACACGCCGCGCCAGATCAACATCCTGCAGGCGCTCGGTGCACCGGTACCGACCTACGCCCACGTCTCGATGATCCTCGGTGACGATGGCCAGAAGCTCTCCAAGCGCCACGGCGCGGTCAACGTCATGGAGTACGAGGCCAACGGCTACCTGCCGGAAGCCATCGTCAATTACCTCGCCCGCCTCGGCTGGTCGCATGGCGACGACGAAGTGTTCTCGCGCGAGCAGCTGGTCGAATGGTTCGACCTCGACCACATCACGCCGTCGGCGGCGCAGTTCAATACCGAGAAACTGAACTGGCTGAATGCCCACTACATCAAGGCCGCCGACAACGCGCGCCTTGCCGCACTGGTGCAGAAGCGCTTCATTGATCGCGGCGTGACGGTGACGGCCTCGCCCTCCCTGGAAGCCATCATCGGCCTCTACAAGGAGCGCGTCGGCAACCTCAACGAACTCGCCGACGCTGCCGAAGTGTTCTACATCGACCTGCACCCGAAGGCCGAGATCCTCGCACAGCACCTCACCGATGAGGTGAAGCCGGCGCTGGCCGACTTTGCCGGGGCGGTGAAGACGGTCGCCTGGGAAGCGCCGGCCATCGGCGCACTGATTAAGGAAACCGTCGGCAAGCACGGACTGAAGATGCCCAAGCTCGCCATGCCGCTGCGCGTGCTGCTCACGGGGCAGGCGCAGACGCCGTCGGTCGACGCCGTGGTTGCCCTGTTCCCTCGGGAAACCGTCGTCGCCCGGCTGCAGCGCGGCCTCTGAACGACAGAACGCCCGGCAAGCCGGGCGTTGTTCTTTCTTCGGCTGAAGACGATCAGCCGTTCTACTGCGTCGCCGGGCCGCGCGGCTGACCACCACCGCGACTGTCGCGACCGCCCTGCCCGCCGCGAGGCCCGCCGAAGGGCTGGAAGGCATCAAACGTTTTTTTCTGCTCGGCATTCAGCTGCCCGTAAAAGGTGCGCGTCGAGGCCAGCTGATCTTCCATCCTCTTCTGATGCTCCTTCATGCGATCGAGCATCTTTTCCATGCGCTCCGGGGCCGGCAGCTTCATCATCGCCTCGCGCTCGGATCGCATGTCGCCCATCGCAGCGGCCTGCTTGCCGATCGGATCCGACCAGGCCTTCCAGGCGGCTTCCTGCTCGGGAGCCAGCTTCAGCTCGGCATGCAGCTTTTCAAGGCGCTTCTCGGCAAACTTTCCGGGGGAGCCGCCGGTGCGCTCCATGCCGGGACCGCTGCATGGGCCGTCGCCGCGGAAGGCGTAGGCGCTGCCACCACCGACAAGACCGACGGTGAGCAGCATGGCGACGAGGGTGCGAGAAAAAGTACGGTTTTTCATGGCTATCTCCTTGGGTTGCGTTCGTAGGTTCTGCTCGTGGTTCGTTTCTCCACGGCACCCATTGAAGCGCCCGCTTGTATCGATGATGTGTCGCCCGGCGCGCAGATTCGTAACGAAGCGTAAGGAATCGCGGGGGCGATACATGGCGATACATTCGCGGGGAGCACAACCGGTGACAGCCGGGCCTTCAGGCGGTTTAATGGCGGCATGGAGAACGGTGCACACATCCTCGTCGTCGATGACGACCGCGACATCCGCCAACTGGTCGGCGACTACCTTCGGCAGAACGGCTTCCGCGTCAGCCTCGCCGCCGAAGGCCGCGAGATGCGCGAGGCGCTCGATGCCACACGCATTGACCTCATCGTGCTCGACCTGATGCTGCCCGGGGAGGACGGCCTGACGCTGTGCCGCAACCTGCGTGCGACGCCGGCGCTGGCGCAGATGCCGGTACTGATGCTGACCGCACGCGGCGAAACGATCGATCGCGTCGTCGGCCTCGAGATGGGCGCCGACGACTACCTGCCGAAGCCCTTCGAGCCGCGCGAGCTGCTCGCCCGTATCCGCAATATCCTGCGTCGGGCTCGCGCCCTGCCAGGTACGGCGGCCCCCTCGCATGTGCCGTGCTACCTCTTCGCCGGCTGGACACTCGATACCGGCCTGCTGCGGCTGAGCTCACCGCAGGGCGTGGTCGTGCCGCTCTCCGGCGCCGAGTACCGGTTGCTGAAGATCTTCGTCGAACACCCGCAGCGCGTCCTCAGCCGCGACCAGCTGATGGATCTGACCAAGGGTCGCGATGCCGACCCCTTCGACCGCTCGATCGACCTGCAGATCAGCCGCCTGCGCCAGAAACTCGGTGACGACGCCCGATCTCCCGATCTGATCAAGACTGTTCGCAATGAGGGCTACGTGCTCGCCTCACCCGTGGAGAGCGCGACATGAAGCGGGGGCTCGCCCCGACCTCGCTGACGCTGCGCATTTTTCTCGTGCTGCTCGTCGGCGTTTCCGCAGCGGCGGCGCTGACCTTCTGGCTCGCCCAGCGCGATCGCCGCGAGGTCATCGCGCACTTTCACGGGCGCGAAGCATCCCAGCGCTTTGCCGACACGATCCGCCTGCTCGCAGCGCTGCCAAAGGAGCAGCGCCGCAATGCACTCGCCGGATTCAATCGCGACGAATGGCGGATCGTGGCCCCCGAGAACTGCAATGGCCTGCCGGCGCCGCATCTCGGCCAGGGGCTTGTGGACCGCATCGGGAGCATCATCACGGTCGATGCGACCGTGCGTTTCCCACGCCAGGAGGTCGCAGGCGACCCACCCGGCCCGCCCGGTCCGCCGCTGCTGGGCGTACGTGGACGCTTTTCCGATGGCGACGCGTTCTGCCTGCTGCATCAGGGACAGCGGCGGATGCCGCCGCAGATCGAGCAGGGGCGCTTTCCCGCCAGTCTCGCCCTCTTCGGCGTGCTGATCGCCTTCGTTTCGTGGTTCGCCGTCCGTCTCGCCCTGCGCCCGCTGCAGCGGATGACGGCCGCTGCGGAAGCCTTCGGCAACGACATCCATCACCCGCCGCTCGCGACGAACGGCCCGACCGAGGTGCGACAGGCGGCGACAGCATTCAACCGGATGCAGGAGCGCGTGCGTGAAATGATGGCCGAGCGGACCCAGATCCTCGCCGCCGTGACCCACGACCTGAAGACGCCACTGACGCGCATGCGGCTGCGCCTTGAAGGCTGCAGCGATGATGCGCTGCGCGAGAAGCTCGGCGGCGACCTCGTCGCGATGCAGCGACTGGTCGACGAAGGGCTCGAGCTTGCGCGCAGCATGCAGTCTGTCGAGCCCGCGGCGCGCCTCGATCTCGACGCCCTGCTTTCGGCCATTGCCGATGATGCGGCAGATGCCGGGCAGGCGGTGCGCTACAGCGGGGCTACCCGCGGCAGCATCCAGACGAGCTGCAAGCCGAATGCGCTGCGCCGCGCCGTCGAGAATCTTGTCGACAACGCCATCAAGTACGGTGGCGGCGCACTGCTCGCGCTGAGTGCCGAGGAAGGCCTTGCGTGCATCCGCATCAGCGATGAGGGCCCCGGGATTCCGGACGAGCGCCTCGCGGAAGTGTTGCGCCCCTTCGTCCGACTCGAATCCTCACGTTCGCGCGAGAGTGGCGGCACCGGCCTCGGCCTGGCGATCGCCAGCAACCTCGTCAGCGCCCAGGGCGGACGGCTGGTGCTCGAGAACCGCCCCACCGGCGGACTGGCGGCGACGATCATGCTGCCGCTGGACTGACCACGGGCCGCGCTTCATCATCGCAGCATGACTCTCTATCGCGACATCGCCCTCCGCCTGCGCCATGCGCGGCGGGTGCTCTTCGTGACCGGTGCAGGCGTCTCGGCGGATTCCGGGCTGCCCACCTATCGCGGTCTTGGCGGGCTTTACGAAGACGCGATCACCGACGAGGGCTTCAGTATCGAAGAGGCGCTTTCCGGCCCGATGATGGCCGCGCGTCCGGAAATCACCTGGAAGTACCTGCTCGAGATCGAGCGCAACTGCCGCGGCGCACGGCCGAACCTGGCGCACGAGGTGATCGCCGGACTCGAGCGCATCGTTCCCGAAGTCATCGTCTATACCCAGAATGTCGATGGCCTGCACAGCACGGCCGGTTCGAGCGAAGTGATCGAGATCCACGGCAATCTGCATCACCTCCACTGCACCCATTGCCGCTTCGCAACCCGCGTCGAAACCTATGCCGGGCTCGGCGATCCACCGCTCTGCCCGAAATGTTTCGCACCAGTCCGACCGGCCGTCGTCCTTTTCGGCGAAGCACTGCCGGAAGCCGGTGTCGCCCGACTGGAGGCTGCCTTCGCCAAGGATTTCGACATCGTCTTCTCGATCGGCACCTCCAGCCTGTTCCCCTACATCGTCCAGCCCGTCCTCTGGGCAAAGGCGAGCGGCGCAGCGACCGTCGAGATCAACCCGGCGGAAACGGTTCTCAGCGCCCACGTCGATTTCCACGTTGCCGCCGGGGCCGCCGAAGCCATGGGGCGCATCTGGCATGCGCTGCTGGCCGAGACCTGACTGGCCGGCGGCGGCGACCTCCCACCTAAGTTATAATCCACCCTTACCCCACTGAACCGCCACCCGTTCGCCACCGCGCCCCCCGTTCGGATAGAAATCCAACAAAACCCTCGAGCGGAGGCAGGCATCAGGAGACCGAATGACGTTCAGCTTCAGATCACTGCTTGTTGCCCTTGTAATTGCCGGACCCGCAGTCGTACCCGCAAACGCAGTCGCCGAAGACCCGCTCTCCCTGTCCGTATCGTCCACCCTGGGGCGCGTTCCCGCTGCCACGGTCGCTGCGACCGAAGCAGAGACCGCGCCGGCAGCCGTCACGTCAGGAGTCTCGCCAACCGAGGCACTTCCGGCTGGCCATGCAGCCGCCCCTGCCGACGAAGCACTGCCGGCGACCGAGATTGCGGCCCATCCGACGCCCCCCGGCGCCATCGACCTGACCGAGTCGCCGGACGATCTCTTCGTCCGCATCCGCAACGGTTTCGCGATGCCCAATCTGACCGGCGACCTGGTCCTCGCCCAGCAGCAGTGGTACATGAATCGCCCCGACTACCTCCGCCGCATGGTCGAGCGCAGCAGCCGCTACCTGCACCACATCGTCGAGGAACTCGAGCGGCGCGGCATGCCGACCGAACTCGCCTTCCTGCCCATGGTCGAGAGCGCCTTCAACCCGATGGCCTACTCACGGGCCCACGCCTCAGGCCTCTGGCAGTTCATCCCGAGCACCGGCAAGAACTACAACCTGAAGCAGGACTGGTGGATGGACCAGCGCCGCGATGTCGTCGCCGCCACCTCGGCCGCCCTCGACTACCTGCAGACGATCTACGACATGCACGGCGACTGGTTCCTGGCCCTCGCCTCGTACAACTGGGGTGAAGGCGCCGTCGCCCGCGCCATCAGGAAAAATGAGGCGAAAGGCCTGCCCACCGACTACCAGAGCCTGACGATGCCGGCCGAGACACGCAACTACGTGCCGAAGCTGCAGGCGCTCAAAAACATCTTCTCCAGCCCGCAACTCGTCGCATCGCTCGGCATTCCCGCCGTGCCGAATCAGGCCTACTTCGCCACCGTCACGCCGAGCAGCAACATCGACGTCAAGGTCGCTGCCAAACTTGCCGAGATGCCGGTGCAGGAATTCGTCGCATTGAACCCGGCGCACAACCGGCCCGTGATCAAGTCGGAAACCCCGCTGGTGATTCCGGCGGAAAAGCTGGAAACCTTCCAGGCCAACCTCGAAAGCCACCAGGAAGACGACAAGCCACTGTCGAAATGGCAGACCTACACGCTGCGTGCCGGCGAGAAGCTGGAAAAGATCGCACCCCGCTTCGGCATCACGCTGGCCGATCTGAAGCGCGTCAACGGTCTCAACGGCCGCATCAAGACGATGCCGACGACACTGCTGGTGCCGGCGACCGACGGCGTCGGTGCGGCCGACATGGCCAGCCTGCCTGAGCAGCCGCGCCTGCCCTCGGCCGACCCCGCCGGCACGCCGAAGACACTGGTCGTGAAGAAGGGCGAAACGCTGGCGGCGGTCGCCCGACGCGGCAACATCAGCGTCGCCGAACTGCGCCGCCTCAACCAATTGAAGGGTGACAAGGTGGCGCCGGGCACGAAGCTCTCGCTCACCACGGCCGACAAGGCGCCCGCCACGTCCGGCGGCAAACGCGCCAAGGGTGCGAAGCTGACCCGCTACACGGTCAAGCGTGGCGATACGCTGCAGTCGATCGCACGTCAGTTCAAGGTCGACCAGAAGGACATCCTGCGCTGGAACAGCGGTCTCTCGGCCAATCTGAAGCCTGGCCAGCAAATCGTCATCCAGGGCTCCTGACACCGATGCGTCCTATCGTTCCGTACGCCTTCCTCCTGCTGCTTGCCGGTTGCGCGGCGGTCGGCACCCGCTATTACGACGATCGCTTCGGTCCCTCCGATCCGAGCCGCCACGATGTACCCGTCCCCGGCAAGATCTCCTATCGCCAGGAGGTGCAGCCGATCCTCGATCGCCGCTGCGTCGTCTGCCATGCCTGCTATGACGCCTCGTGCCAGCTCAAGCTCGGCAGTTGGGAAGGCGTCGCCCGCGGAGCCAGCAAGGAAGCGGTCTACGATGCCGGCCGCCTGGAAGCGGCGCCGCCATCGCGGCTGCACATCGACGCCCAGCGCGCCTCCGAGTGGCGCAAACGCGGTTTCTTCCCCGTGCTCAACGAGCAGGATCCGACGCCCGCGAACAATCGCGCCGCCTCGCTGCTGTACCGCATGCTGGAACTGAAGCAGTCGCATCCGGCACCGACGCGCGAGGAATACGATGCGCTGGATTTCTCGCTCGGCCGTACGCAGACCTGTGCCGCCGGTGACGAGTTCGACCGCTACGCCGAAAGGAATCCGTTGGGCGGCATGCCGTTCGGGCTGCCGGCCATGGCGGCGGATGAGCATCGCGTGATCGAGAACTGGCTGTCGCTGGGCGCCCCCGGCGAACCGGCGGGCGCATTGCCGCAGGCACTCGAGGCGCAGGTCGCGCAATGGGAAGGCTTCCTGAACGGCAATTCGCCGAAGCAGCAGCTGGTCGCCCGCTATCTCTACGAACATCTTTTCCTCGCCCATCTGCATTTCGACGACGTCGCCGGCACGCCGCAATTCTTCCGGCTGATCCGTTCGCGTACCGCACCGGGCAGCGCCACCGATGAAATTCCCTCGCGGCGCCCGGTCGATGCCCCCGGCGTCGACCGCGTCTATTACCGTTTTGTCCCCGAGCGGGAAACCATCGTCAACAAGACGCACATGCCGTATGCGCTCAACGCGAAACGCATGGCGCGCTGGCAGCAGCTGTTCATGGCGCCGGACTATGCGGTGAAGAAGCTGCCCGGCTACGACGCCGATAACATTTCCAACCCTTTCCGCACCTACCGCGACCTGCCGGTCAGCGCACGCTACCGCTTCATGATCGAGGAGGCGGAATTCACGGTGATGAATTTCATCAAGGGTCCGGTCTGCCGCGGCCAGGTGGCGCTCAACGTGATCGACGACCAGTTCTGGGTGTTCTTCGTACAGCCGGACGAGAAATACGACGCCGGACTGGAGACGTTGCTGGCCGACGAAAGCGACCTGTTGCGCCTGCCCACCGCCGGCAGCAACACCGGCATCCTGCTGCCCTGGCTGCGCTACGGCGACCTCGAGCGGAAGTACGTCACCGCGAAATCAGCAGTCCTCAAGCGCAGCATCGGCTCGCCGAAGAACCTGACCCTGGCGCGGATCTGGGATGGTGACGGCAGCAACCCGAATGCCGCGTTGACGATCTTCCGCCATTTCGACAGCGCTTCCGTGGAAAAGGGCCTGATCGGCGACACGCCGAAAACCGCATGGGTGATCGGCTATCCGATGCTGGAACGCATCCACTACCTGCTGGTCGCCAACTACGATGTGTACGGCAACCTCGGGCATCAGCTCAACTCGCGGCTGTACATGGAATATCTGCGCATGGAGGGCGAGTTCAATACCCTCCTCTTCCTGCCGCTGGCGGACCGGACACGCGTCCGTGACCACTGGTATCGCGGTGACTCCGCGCGCACCCGGGACAAGGTCTATGGTGGCGACGCCGTGCTGCCGATCGAGACGGGCATCCCGTTCCGTACAGATGACCCGATGCGTGAATTGATGGGCCTGCTACGCACGCGCCTTGCCCCCATCGTCGACCGCTCGCGCGACATCGAGGGTCTCCCCGATGCCGGACTGCGTCAGGCGCTGCAGCAGCTGGCTGCCGTTCGCGGGGCTGCACTGTCGCTGCTGCCGGAACTGAGCCATCTGGCCATCATCGACAGCGACGGCAAGGAAAGCTACTTCTCGCTGATCCGCAACACCGGCCATTCGACGGTCTCGCACCTGCTGGCCGAGGCGCATACACTGCTGCCGGCAGAGAACACGCTGACCGTCGCACGCGGATTGGTCGGCAGCTATCCGAATACCTTCTACCGGATCGACCACAAGGCCCTGCCGGAATTCACGCGCGAACTCGCCGCACTGGGCGTAGAAGCCGACTACACCCGCTTCGCCGATCGCTACGCGGTCCGCCGCAGCAATCCAGCCTTCTGGGCCTTCAGCGATACGCTGCACGCACGACATGCAGGTCGCGGACTGCTCGACTACAACCGACTCGACAACCGCTGAAGCGGCACCGCCACGGCGGCGCTGCCAGCGGGATCGCTGCGCGCCCGGTCAGCGGTAGAGATGGCAACGCACGACCCGCGTTGCCGACAGCCGGGTTTCGCCCGGATATGTCTGCCGGCAAGCATCCGTCGCCTGCGCACAGCGCGGGTGGAAATGACAGCCGGTCGGCGGCCTGGCGGGTGACGGTGTTTCTCCCGGCAGGCGCACGACGCTCCCCTCCCCCTCGGAGGCCGGCCGTGGTGCTGGCACCGCGGAAAGCAAGGCGCGCGTGTAGGGATGCTTCGGCTCGCGCAGCACCTCCTCGACGGATCCCGCCTCGACGATTCGGCCGAGATACATCACCGCCACCTCGTGCGCGAGGTGTTCGACGACACCGAAGTTGTGCGTGATGAAGAGATAGGCCAGCCCGAGATCCGCCTGAAGATCGCCGAGCAGGTTGAGAATCTGCGCCTGAACCGAGACATCGAGCGCCGAGGTCGGTTCGTCACAGATCAGGATGTCGGGCTGAACGGCCAGTGCACGTGCGATCGCGATGCGTTGCCGCTGCCCACCGGAGAACTCGTGCGGATAGCGTTCGGCGGCGCCGGCATCGAGTCCGACCTGCGACAGCAGGCGGGCAACGGCCGGCCCCTGATCGCCAGCCGCCACCGTGCCGAGCGCCTGCATGCCTTCGGCGATGATCTCGCCGACACGCATGCGCGGGTCGAGCGAAGCGTAGGGATCCTGAAACACCATCTGCATGCGTCGCCGCAGCGGGCGCATGGCGCCGCGCGATAATCCGGCAATCTCGCGGCCATCGAGCAGCACGCTGCCGTCAGTGGGATGAATCAGTTGCAGCAGCGCCTTGCCGACTGTCGTCTTGCCGCATCCGGATTCGCCGACCAGCGCCAGCGTGCGCCCGGGGCGCAGCGCCAGCGAAACGCCATCGACGGCCCGCACATGACCGACCGTACGCTGCAGGAAACCTCGCCGGATCGGGAAATGGACCTTCAGGTCGGCGACCGCCAGCAGCCCGTCATCCTTCGTCGGGCGCCCGGCGCGGCCCGCTGCGGCACCGGCCGCCGGCACCACAACCGCCTGCGATGGGGATTCGACGAGATGGCAGCGCACGCGATGGCCTCCGCTGCCCGCGACCGCCTTCCACTCGGGCGCGGTCTCGCGGCAGCGGTCCCACGCATGCGGGCAGCGCGCAGCGAAGCGGCAGCCGGCCGGCATGCGGTCAAGCGCCGGCACCTGACCGGCAATCGTCGCCAGCCGGGCACCGCGCCGCGAGAGGTCGGGCAGCGCTGCAAACAGCGCTTGTGTATAGGGATGCTTCGGCGCCGAGAAGAAAGCGTCGCGCGGCGCTTCCTCGACCAGTTCGCCGGCGTACATGACGCCCACCCGATGCGCGACGCGGGCGACGACACCGAGGTCGTGCGTGATCAGCAGCATGCCCATGTCGCGCTCGAGCTGCAGGTCCTGCAGCAGGTCGAGGATCTGGGCCTGGATGGTCACGTCGAGCGCCGTCGTCGGCTCATCGGCCACGAGCAGCGCCGGGTCGCCGGCCAGTGCCATCGCGATCATCACGCGCTGCTTCATGCCGCCGGACATCTGGAAGGGGTATTCGTCGAGCCGGCGCGCGGCATCGGCGATGCCGACCGCGGCCAGCAGCCTCTCGGCCTTCGCCCGCCGCGCCTCATCGGAAAGATCGCTGCGCCGTACCAGTACTTCGCCGATCTGGCGACCGACGGTCATTACCGGGTTGAGGCTGGTGGCCGGCTCCTGGAAGATCATCGCCATGCCGCCGCCCCGCAGTGCGCGCATCTCCGTTTCCGGCAGTCCGAGCAGCTCACGGCCGTGGAGGAAAACCTCGCCCCCGAGCACGCGCCCGGCCGCCGGCAGCAGGCGCATCAGCGCCAGCGCGGTGGCCGACTTGCCGCAACCGGATTCACCGAGCAATGCATATGTCTCGCCGGCGGCGACATCGAAGCTGATGCCGGCCACTGCCGGCAACACCCCCTTCGCCGAGGCAAAGCCCATCGCCAGATCACGTACCGAAAGCAGCGGCATGCCCGTCTCCGTAGGTTTCGCCATCAGGCCATCCTCGGATCGAAGGCGTCGCGGACGGCGTCGGCGAGCAGGTTGGCTGCCAGCACCATGGCGAACATGAAGGCGAAGGCCGCGACCAGCGACCACCAGACGACCGGTTCCCTGCCCAGTTCCATGCGCGCGTTGTTGATCATCGTGCCGAAACTGATCATGGTCGGATCAACGCCGATCCCGACATACGAAAGCACGGCTTCGGCCAGTACCAGCCCGGAAAAATCCATCACCAGCGCGATGATGACGATATGCATCAGGTTCGGCAGCAGGTGGCGCGCGATGATGCGCAGGTCGGAGACACCGAAGGCCTGTGCCGCCTGGACATACTCCAGTTCGCGCAGCTTCAGCACTTCGCCGCGCAGGAGGCGCGCCAGTCCGGTCCAGCTGGTCAGGCCGAGGATGAAGCAGAGCGCGAGCAGGCGCAGGTCGGCACGTTCGGCAGCGGTCGAGAACCACTGCGGATGCGTGTCGATGAGCACCTGCATCATCAGCACGGCGGCCGCGATCAGCAGTACGCCGGGGATGGAGTTCAGCGTCGTATAAAGGTACTGGATGAGGTCATCGACCCAGCCGCGGAAATAACCGGCAACGATGCCCAGCACGACGGCCAGCGGCAAGGTGACCAGCGTCGTGACCAGGCCGATCACCAGCGCGGTGCGGATGCTCTTCAGGACCTGGTAGAGCACGTCCTGGCCGACCTTGTCCGTGCCGAAGACGTGATAGGCCCCGGCCGGCCCGGCAATCAGGGCCGCGAGCGCGATGACGGCGGCGAGTGTCAGCAGCACGGCGTTCCAGGCGGGTCCTTCCTGATGGCGCCAGATCTGCCGCCAGGCGATTGCAATGGCGATCCCTCGCCCGCGTGCGACGCGCCAGGCGAACAGGAGCGCCAATGCCGTCCAGAGGACCGCGCCCACCGCCAGCGCCAGCGCACAGCGCAGCGCAATGTCACTGACCGCACGCGCCTCGTCGGCAGCGAGATGCGTGCCGCCGTGGCGCAGGCGCGGATACTCGCGCGCCTTGCGTACCGTGCCGTCCGCCTCCCGGATCTCGATCATTTCCTTGGCATAGGCACGCGTGGCCAGCGGCTCGGAATAGGTCTTCTCGACCTTTGTCCGCAGCGGCATCAGCAGCGCATCGAGTGCGGAAAGAACTTCGATGGCGTAGACCGGCTTCGCCGGGTCATCGCCGGATTTCGGCGGCAACTGCGGACGGTAGTGCAGCGAATCGGCGAGACCGATCAGCACGAAGACTGCAAGCAGGGTGGCCGACGCCATGCCGACACGGTTCCGGGCGACCCGGGACCAGGCCGCGCGCAGCGGCGGCTGCCGCGATGACCACCAGGCGGCACCGACTGCTGCCAGCACGAGCAGCCAGATGCAAAGGTCGGACCAGAGGAGGACGGGCTGGATGGCCATCATTCGAAACGGATGCGCGGGTCGACCAGCGTGTAGGAAATATCGGTCAGGATCAGGCCGATGATGTAGAGCACCGAGCCAATGAAGACCATCGCCCGCACGACCGCGAAATCCTGCGCGTTGATCGCATCGATCGTGTAGCTGCCAAGGCCGGGAATGCCGAAGAAGGATTCGGTCAGGAGCGAGCCCATGAAGAGCAGCGGAATGACGACGACGACCCCGGTCAGGATCGGGATCATCGCATTGCGCAGCACGTGGCCGAACATCACCTTCAGGTCGGTCAGCCCCTTCGCCCGTGCCGTGCGCACGTAGTCCTTGCCGATCTCCTCGAGGAAGATCGTGCGATACCAGCGTGCGGACGAACCGATCCCGGAGACGACACCGATCAGCACCGGCAGCAGCAGGAAACGCCAGGCGTCGAGATCGCCCGAATAGCCGGAAATCGGTACCAGCCGGAACATCTTCGAAAACAGATACTGGCCGCCGATGATGTAGAAGAGCCCGGAGATCGACATCATCGCGACGCACGCGACGACGCCCCAGAAATCGAAGGCCGTGGCACGGAAGAAGGCGAGCAGCAGCGCGAAGCTGACGGTGACCAGCAAACCGAGCAGGAAGGTCGGCAGCGCGATGGCCAGCGACGGCACCATGCGCGTGCGGATCTCGCGGGCGATGTCGCGGCCGTCCTCGGCGCGACCGAAATCACCGGCGAACATCAGCGCCGACTTCTGGAAGAAGATCGTCTCGGTCGCCTTGCCGGCGCCTGCGGCCTCAACGTTCCACAGCAGCGGCTTGTCGTAGCCGCGCTCGGCCTTCCACTTCTCGATCGCTTCCGGCGTCACGCGTTTCACGCCGAGCTGCATGCGCGCCATGTCATCGGGCGTATTGACGACGAAGAAGAGCGCAAAGGTGATCAGGTTGACGCCGACCAGGATCGGGATTGCGTAGAGCAGTCGGCGGAGGATATAGGCCAGCATGAAGGCAGGACCGGCGAGCTTCGCGGTTGTTGCGGAGGCCCAATGTTAACTTGGGAAGGGGGAAGGGAGAAGGGGGACGGGAAAAAACGGTCGCACCGAGCCGTTCGCCGCGTTCCGGCAGCACCGCTCCCAATGATCGATGATAGAAAAAGCTGATGCGCGGGAACGCCACATTTCGCCTATAACAAAACACTGGACCCCGTGGCGCGCTGCTACGGTACCGTTCGCGTCGGGAAGGCTCCACACCTGCCCCGATCCGGGTTCTCATACCACTGATGACCGATTCCGTGCGGCAGGGAGGTTGCGATGGACAGGGATGCGCTCATGAAATTCGTCGGCACCGGCATGATCGTGCTGCCCGTCATCCTCGCCGTCGGAACCGCCTCGCTCGACGCGGTCGCGATGAGCCTCTTCGCCCTGCTGATCCTGCAACTGGCAGTGCTGGTGATCCGACCCGACGATCCGATCGGTGACAAGATGCGCGCCGACGCGGAGAAGGACGACCCTCCCCCGCCGCGTTGAGTGTTACTGAGGCAGGCCCTTGAGGCGGCGCGTCCACGTCGCCAGCGCAGTGAGCTGCTGCGCGATGTTGGCGGCGATCTTCTTGTCGGTCAGGTTGCCATCGGCATCGAAGCCGCCGGCAAAGGCGTTGGCGAAGACTTCCGGCTTGTTCAGGGGATGCAGATCGAGAAAGACGCAGACCTGCCGCAGGTGATACTGCGCCCGCGAGGTGCCCATGCCGCCGCCGGCGCCCATGATCGCCACCGGCTTGCCGGCGAGCAGCGCGTTGTCAGGCTCGCGTGATGCCCAGTCGATGATGTTCTTCAGCGCCGGCGCGATCGAGTAGTTGTACTCGGGACAGGCCAGCACCAGCGCGTCGGCAGCGCCCATCTGGGCGAGCACGCGTGCGACGCCTGCCGGCTTCCCCTGCGCCGCAACGTCGGCATTGAAGAACGGGATGTCGGTCAGGTCGGCCACCTCGAAATCGACGCCGGCCGGCAGCGACTTCGCCGCGCAGCGCAGCAGGCCGCTGTTGCATGACTGCCGGCGCAAGCTGCCGGAAATGCCAAGGAACCTGAGTGTCGCCATGCTGTTTTCTCCTTGTCGTGTGCTGAGAGGCAAGAGAAGGGTAAAACCGGCGCTACCCCACCCTTCCCCCTTCTCCGGAAACCCGTCCGTCAGGACTGGAGTTCGGGTCGATCGCGGAAATGTTCGAGCGCTTCCGGATTGGCGAGCGCCTCGACGTTCTTTACCGCTCGTCCATGGACCACATTGCGCACGGCAAGTTCGACAATCTTGCCGCTCTTCGTGCGCGGGATGTCGGCGACCTGCAGGACCCGGGCCGGCACGTGGCGCGGCGTGGTGTTGTCACGGATCTGCTTCTTCACGCGATCGACAAGCGTCTCATCCAGCGTCTCGCCCTCGCGCAGCTTGACGAACAGGACGACACGAACGTCGCCGATGACGCCCGGTGGCCAGTCCTGCCCGATCACGAGCGACTCGACGACTTCCGGCAGTTTCTCGACCTGGCGGTAGATCTCGGCGGTACCGATACGCACGCCCCCGGGGTTGAGCGTGGCATCCGAACGGCCGTAGATGATCATGCCGCCGTGCGCCGTGAGTTCGGCAAAATCGCCGTGGCACCAGAGATTGTCGAAGCGCTCGAAATAGGCAGCGCGGTACTTGCTGCCATCGCTGTCATTCCAGAATTCGACCGGCATGACCGGGAAGGGCTTCGTGCACACCAGCTCGCCCTTCTCGCCGCGTACCGGCCGCCCCTCGTCGTCGAAGACCTCGACCGCCATGCCGAGGCCCCGGCACTGGATCTCGCCGCGATAGACCGGCAGCACCGGATTGCCGAGTACGAAGCAGGAGAGAATGTCGGTGCCGCCGGAGATCGACGCGAGCAGCATGTCGCCCTTGATCTCGCGGTACACATAGTCGAAGCCTTCGGGCGCCAGCGGGCTGCCGGTCGAGAACATGGCGCGCACGCTGGCCAGCCGGTGCGAGCGGATCGGCGACAGTTCGGCCTTGGCCACGGCATCGATGAACTTGGCCGAGGTGCCGAAGTGGGTCATGCCCTCGGCGTCGGCGTAATCGAAGAGGATGCTGCCGTTCTTCCCGTCAGCGCCGGCGACGAAGGGCGAACCGTCGTAGAGCAGCAGCGCTGCGCCCGAGGCGAGGCCGGAGACCAGCCAGTTCCACATCATCCAGCCGCAGGTGGTGAAGTAGAACACCCGGTCGCCGGGCTTCACGTCGCTGTGCAGTTGATGCTCCTTGAGGTGCTGCAGTAGTGCGCCGCCATGGCAGTGCACGATGCACTTCGGCACGCCGGTGGTGCCCGACGAATACATCACGAACAGCGGATGGTCGAAGGGCAGGCGCAGGATTTCGACCTCACCCGCCGCATGAGGCGCCACGAAGTCGGCCCAGCGCAGACCGTTGCGGATCGGCGAAACGTCGGCACTGTCCGACAGATAGCCGACGACGACGGTCTTCTCGACTGACGGCAGCAACGCGACGGCCTCGGCGTTCTTGGCCATGCAGTCGACCGCCTTGCCGTTGTACCAGTAGCCGTCGACGCAGACGAGGACCTTTGGCGCGATCTGGCCGAAGCGGTCGACGACGCCCTGCACGCCGAAATCCGGCGAGGCGGATGACCAGACGGCGCCAAGCGCGGTCGTCGCCAGCATCGCAATGATGGTCTCCGGCATGTTCGGCAGATAGCCTGCAACGCGGTCGCCCTCGGTGACGCCGGCCGCTTTCAGTGCCTGCTGGAAGCGGGACACTTCGTCATAAAGCCGGGCACGGCTCAGGCGCCGCTTGACCTTGCCCTCCCCCCAGAAGACCAGCGCATCGCTCTCATCACGCTGCCGGAGCAGGTTTTCCGCATAGTTGAGCTTTGCCTGCGGGAACCAGACGGCACCGGGCATGCGATCGCCGTGCTCGAGTACGGTGTCGCCACGTTCGCCAACCGCCGCACAGAAATCCCAGATCAAAGGCCAGAACGCCTCGGGCTGGTCGATCGACCACTGCCATAGGGCCTCATAACTATCGAAGCCGGCGCGGCGCATGAAGGCCGCCATGTTGGTCGCGGCAATTTTCTCGGGACTCGGTGTCCACAGCAGGCTATCGTTCATACTCTCCTCCGTTGTTATTTTGCGCGCGCTGTTCAGCTCACCAGCGCTCTCAGATCGTCGGGAATCGGCACCGACTTTCCGGTCGCCGTATCCATCCAGACGATTTTGGCAGAACCCTGAGCGTAGACTGTCTCGTCGCCGACAATCCGCATTTCGTATGACGTAACAACGCTGCTGCGACCCAGTTCACCGGCGAAGGTGCGCACCTCGACGGTACCCGGGTAGGTCATCGGAATCATGAAGGTGCAGGCCGCATTGATGATGACCGGCGCATGACCTTCGGGCGCCACCTTGTAACCCAGCCCTTCGAGCCACTCGCAGCGGGCCTGCTCCATGTAGCGGAAGTAGATCGTGTTGTTCACGTGCCCGTAGGCATCCATGTCGCCCCAGCGGATGGGGATGGTCGTGGTGTGGATCAGCTTGTGGTGTTTTTCCATTTTCTTTAATTCGCCCTTGATCAGTTGGGAAATTTTGCTATGATTCGCACCATACGTTACCGTATTGTTTTGCAGACGGCAGCATAACAAAAAACTTTGGAGAGCGAGAACATGCAGCGCGAAGCGATGGAGTTCGATGTCCTGGTGGTTGGTGGCGGCCCCGCCGGGTTGGCCTCGGCAATCCGTCTCAAGCAGATGGCGAATGAAGCCGGCAAGGAAATTTCGGTCTGCCTGATCGAGAAAGGCGCCGAGATCGGCGCCCACATCCTCTCGGGCGCCGTCATGGACCCGAAGGCCATCGCCGAGCTGTTCCCGAACTGGAAGGAGGACGGCGCCCCGCTCAATGCGGCCGTCACCGAGGATCGCTTTCTCGTCCTTTCGGAAAGCGGCGCGAAGCAGGTCCCGAACATGCTGCTGCCGGGTTGCTTCCAGAACCACGGCAACTACGTCATCTCGCTCGGCAACGTCTGCCGCTGGCTGGGCCAGCAGGCCGAGGCGATGGGTGTCGAGGTCTATGCCGGCTTCGCCGGCGCCGAGGTGCTGTTCGACGAGAACGGTGCCGTAAAGGGCGTCGCCACCGGCGACATGGGCCGCCTCCGCGACGGCAGCGAAGGCCCGGCCTTCCAGCTCGGCATGGAACTGCACGCCAAATACACCTTCTTCGCCGAAGGCTGCCGCGGCCATCTCGGCAAGCAGTTGCAGACGCATTTCGATCTCAACGCCGGCCGCGACGCGCAAACGTACGGCATCGGCCTCAAGGAGCTGTGGGAGATCACGCCGGAAATGCACCAGGAAGGTCTGGTCATCCACACCGGCGGCTGGCCGCTCGATCCGGACACCTACGGCGGCGGCTTCCTCTACCACCTCGAGAACAACCAGATCACCATCGGCTACGTCGTCGGCCTCGGGTACGAGAACCCCTACCTCTCGCCGTACGAGGAGTTCCAGCGCTTCAAGACGCACCCGGAAATCCGCAAGTTCCTCGAGGGCGGCAAGCGCATCGCCTACGGCGCCCGCGCCATCGCCGCCGGCGGCCTGCAGTCGCTGCCGAAGCTCACCTTCCCCGGCGGCGTGCTGGTCGGCGACGATGCCGGCTTCCTCAACGCCAGCCGCATCAAGGGTTCGCACTGCGCGATCAAGTCGGGTTCGCTGGCCGCCGAGGCCTGCTTCGAGGCACTGATGGCGGAGCGCGAGCGCGACGAACTCACGGCCTTCCCGCAGAAATTCGAGCAGAGCTGGCTCTACGACGAGCTCTACCGCGCGCGAAATTTCAAGCCGTGGATGGCCAAGGGCATGCAGCTCGGCGGCCTGATGTTCGGCATCGACCAGATTCTCTTCCGCGGCAAGGCACCGTGGACGCTGCACCACAGTGGCCCGGACCACGCCAAGCTGAAGCCGGCCTCGCAGTTCCAGCCGATCAATTACCCGAAGCCGGATGGCATCGTTTCGTTCGACCGCCTCTCGTCCGTATTCCTCTCCAGCACCAACCATGAGGAAGACCAGCCCTGCCACCTGACGCTGAAGGATGCGTCGGTGCCGATCCGCATTAATCTCGCCGAGTACGATGCCCCCGAGCAGCGCTACTGCCCGGCCGGCGTCTATGAGATCGTCCGTGACGAAGCAGGGCAAAACCCTCGCCTGCAGATCAACGCGCAGAACTGCGTGCACTGCAAGACCTGCGACATCAAGGACCCGACGCAGAACATCAACTGGGTTGTGCCGCAGGGCGGCGAAGGGCCGACCTACCCGAACATGTAGCCTTGGCCGGCCGCAAAACAGAACGCCGTCCGCGGGTGGCGTTTTTCATGGCACCTGCCGCAATCAGGCTTCGAGCGCCAACGCGATGGAATAGATTTCGTCGCCGGAGGCGGTCACGAAGTCGGCGATCGTCTGCCGGTCGAGGCCAAGCGCAGCGCCCTCCTGTGCCCGTGCAGTCTCCCGCAGTTCCGGGTCCTCGAACGGATTCGCCGATGGCGCCAGCCAGCAGGCGAGGAAAAGGACGTCCGAGAGTGATTGCGGCGGCATGCTGCCGCCGAACACGCCGCGCTGCGCAACCGCATCGACGATCGTCGGCGGCAAGCCCAGCGCTTCCAGGAGCCGACGGCCAGCGGTCCGGTCGAGTTCGTCGAGTGCGACGACCAGGGTGGCCTGGTCCTTGAGCAGTTCCGGATGATGCTCGGCCGCAACGCCCAGCAGGTAGAAGCGGCCGAGGTCGTGCACGATCCCCGCCAGCATGGCCTCGTCCGCCGGCAAGGACGACAGGCGGCGGCCAACGACGTACGCCAGTGCCGCGACATGGACGCAGCGCTCCCAGAGCCGATTGACGAGCTGCCGGCACGGCGCCATGCGCTGCGAGTGCCGGACCTGGTCGAGCGTCAGCGCCATCGCCAGAGAGCGGATGGGTGCCAGTCCGACACGCATCACCGCCTGCTTGACGTCAGTGATCGCCCGTCCGGAGGGATTCAGCGCTACCGAATTGGCCATGCGCACGACCTTGGCCGAGAGCAGCGGCTCGGCAGTCACGATGCGTGCGACATCATCCAGTGCCACGTCCGGGTTATCGACCGCCTTCATCACACGGAGACTGGCGTCCGCGCTGGTGGCGAAGCTCAGATCGTCCGGCGAAATCCGCTCGACGTGCGGCGCTAGCAGATCGACGATGGCTTGGCTGGCGGCACTCATGACGGTTGCTCCCCCGATTCGGCAAGGCCGAGAGTTGAATGGCTGAATGGGCTGACTGATGCGTCCGATTCTAACGGATTTGCCCGGACTCCACTGCTGCAGCGCAGTAGGTGAGAAATTCCGTGACAGGTAACGCTTCACCCTGCCTTGAAATCGCTTCATTCATGCTAGATTATTGATTCTCGGCGAAAAATCACTTGAAACGCCGTTCCAGAATCGTTCATTGCCGCTTTCTCTGCCTTCTCGGCCAACCCTTGCGGAGTGTGCCATCGGATGACGGAACCGCCAGCCACGGAAGCATTGTCGCCGACCGGCCAGCCACCGGCGGTCGGATGGCGCGCGCGGCTGACCCGTTTCTTCGACAGCGGCCACGATTTCGGCGACGACGAGCGCGCACTCTGCTACAAGCACCGCTTCATCAATACCGTCTTTTTCGTCACCGGAATTCTGGTGACCGGGTTCGGGCTCTGGCGACTGGCCATCGGCCAGACTTTCATCGGCAGCATCGACATCGCATTCGGCATCACGGTATTCGTGCTGATGCAATCCCTGCGGCGGGTGGAAAAAACCAGGGTCGATTCCTATGCGACCCTGATCCTCACGCTCTGCCTCGTTCTTTTTACAACAGTCTATATCCTGATCGTCGATGCGGTCCGCAGCGGCCCCTTCCTGCTGATCACTGCCTGTGCCTTTTTCCTCAAGGGCCGCCGCATCGGCATCCGCTGGAGCATCGTCTGCATGGTCACGATGGTGCTCGTCGAGCTGCTGCCGGCTCCGTACGCGAAGGGCATCTACGGCACACTGACCAGCATCCTCGACATCGTCGCGCTGATCCTGCTGCTATCGCTCTACGAGCACCAGAAGCAACAGGACAGCGAGGCACTCGCCCGCAACGAGGAGAAATTCCGCACCATCTTCAATTCATCGAACGATGCAATCTTCCTCATCGAGGATGGACGCTTCTCGCAATGGAACGCAGCAGCGCTTGCAACGTTTCGCTGCCCGGACGACTGTTTCGAGGATCGGCGGCTGCACGATCTTCTGGCCACCGAAAACCCGCCGGAACTGCGCGAGGCACTTCACGCGGGAGAAAACAGGGCGCTCGACACGCGCTCGGCAGCGCTGGAGCTGCTGCTCCGGCGTCACGACGGAAGCGAGTTCTTCGCCAATCTCCGCCTGACACCCGTGACCATCAGCGGCAAGCGGATGATCCAGGCGATCATCCGCGACATCGATGCCCGCAAGCGTACCGAAGTCGAACTGGCGGGCTACCGCGAGGAACTCGAACAGCGCGTTCGCGAGCGCACGCAACGCCTGGAGGAAAGCGAACTGCGCTTCTCACGCCTGCTCGAACTGACCGAGGAAGGCATCTTCATCCACGAGAACGGGATCATCATCGATGTCACCAATGCTTTCTGCCGACTGACCGGCTACGTCAAGCATGAGCTGATCGGCCGCGATTTCCTCGTCCTGCTGGTGCCGCCGGAAGCAAGGCCGACAGTGCAGGAATACATCGCTTCTGCCGGTACACACAAGTACGAGTTGACGGTGGTGCGCGCCGACGGCCAGCGTATCGACGTCGAGTCCTTCGGCCGCGCGGTAGCCGTTGGCGGGAGGCCCTTGCGGGCGGGCGTCTGGCGCGACGTCACGACACGCAAGGAAACCGAGCGCAATCTTGAAAAGGCCCGGCAAACGGCCGAGCAGGCGACCCGCGCGAAGAGCGCCTTCATCGCCAACATGAGCCACGAGATCCGGACACCGCTCAACGCGATCATCGGCATCACCCATCAACTCCAGCGCGACAGCAGCGATCAGGGACAGCGTGAGCGACTTGCACGCGTGGATGGCGCCGCACATCACCTGCTGATGATCCTCTCCGACATTCTCGACATATCGAAGATCGAGGCCGGCAAACTGACTCTGGAACAGCAGCCCTTCTCGTTCCGCCAATTGATCGACCGGGTCAGCGATCTGGTTCGGGACAACGCTGCCCACAAGGGACTCGATTTTCGCGTGCTGACCGATGAACGCCTGCCGCAGGTCGTCGTCGGTGATGCCATGCGCCTGTCGCAGGTACTGCTCAACCTCGCCAGCAACTCGGTGAAATTTACCGAAACCGGTAATGTCACCCTCTGGATTTCCGTCATCACCGGCGGACCGGGGACCGCAACCCTTCGCTTCCGGATCAGCGACACCGGTATCGGCATGACGGCGGAGCAGTGCTCACGCCTGTTCCGCGACTTCGAGCAGGCCGAAAGTTCGACAACGCGACGCTATGGTGGAACCGGCCTTGGCCTGTCGATCAGCCGACGCCTCGTGGAACTCATGGGTGGCCAGATCCAGGTTCGCAGTGAGCCGGGCGCAGGCAGCGATTTCTGGTTCGAGCTGACCCTGCCGATCAGCACCGCCTCACTCGCCGAGATCGAGCGCAGCGCGGAGAAAACGAGCGCTGCACAGGTCCGCAGCCGACATTCCGGTGCCCGCATCCTGCTGGTCGAGGATACGCCGATCAATCAGGAGGTTGCGCTCGACCTGCTGGAAGAGGCCGGTCTCGATGCGAGCATCGCCGAGAACGGTCGCATCGCCGTCGAACGTGTGCGCGACGAAACCTTCGATCTGGTGCTGATGGATCTGCAGATGCCGATCATGGACGGACTCTCCACAACGCGGGAGATCCGCGCCCTCCCCGGCTGCGCCCACCTTCCCATCATTGCGATGACGGCCAACGCCTACGCCGAAGATCGCGCCCAGTGCCTGCAGGCTGGCATGAACGATTACCTGGCCAAGCCGATCGAGGCACCCGTCCTGTTTGCGGCACTCGACCGCTGGCTGCCGGATACCGCGCCCGTTGCCGGTCAGCTACCGACGATGCCGGAGGAAACACTTCCGCGATCAGGGACAGCGGCAGACGCACCCGACAACGACGTTTCGGTCGACGCCATCGCCCGTCTTTCGACCGAGCATGGCTTTGCCGACATTACCGAAGTAACGCTCGCGCAATACAAGCCGGAACGCTATATCAAGCTCCTGAAACAACTCTTCACGGAACATGGCGAGGACGGCAGCCTGATTCTCACGCTGCTTGATCGCAACACCGAAGACGCCTCGCAGGAGGCCCGTCGCGTCGCCCATACGCTGAAAGGCGTCGCTGCCACCTTCGGCCTGACCGAACTCTCCGCACTGGCAGGACGTCTGCAAGAGCACATGGGCACGGGAACCAACCCTGCGGTTCTTGCTGCGGATGCAAAGGCGCTACAGGCGATGTTGAAGCATCTCGCGATGACTGCCGCGGAGACGATCGACCGCTGATCACCCTTGCACGTCGGGCCATCCCTGACCGATCGATGCCGCGCGACTACTGGACGGTCGCCGCGGCCGGCGCAAAACTCGCCAGCTCCGTCCGGTCGGTCTTGATGAACTTGCCGAAGCGATTCTTTTCGCGGTGCTCGAACACGACGAAACGGTTCACCCTGTCGGGACAGACCCAGTACACAGATTCGAGCGCAATGCCGCGCTGCATGATCCAGCCGGCCGACTCGATACGGAAGCACTCGAACGTGCCGGCTCCGACCGTCACCGACTCCACGCCAACCACACGGCACTCGCGCTCGATCACGTCTTCCTTCCCATCGGGAAAATAGAGGGAGTAGCGGGCGTTCCAGCGCTTGCCGACGCTGTATTCAGCAACGAAGAGCTGCGCACCGCTCCAGCGGTATCCACGCGCATTCTTGCGCAAATTGCCGAAGCAATCGGTGATGACCTGCCCGTTGTTGTAAAGGACTTCGTTCTCGGAGACCGCCGTCACGCGCTGCTTGTACTGCGCCGTCTGCATCTGGGTCAGCAGATCGACAATGCGGTATTCGTAGAGATCACCGACACGGAACTCCCCGATCGCCCGCGTTCCCTTCGTAAACGGGTTATGCGTGGCATCCGCCAGGCGGATCCGCTTCTCACCCTGCCGTGCGAGCATGCGGTCGAGTTTCGCCTGGGCAAACTCGGAGAAATGCCCGCTCGGATAATGCTCCAGGTAGGCGAGTACCGGTCCGGGATCGCTTGCATCTTCAGCAGGTTTCCAGAGTTTCTGCTCGTCCTCGAACAGCTTGAGCAGTTCCTCTTCCGAGCGTTTCCTGAGGTTTGCCGGCGGCTTGAAATAGAAGTCCTCCTCGAGAGAGGTGCTCTCCCATGGAATCTGTTGTCCCGCCGAGCTTCGGCGCACCGACAGGCGGACGCGCTTGAAGACATCCTCGATCTTCGCATCGGGCGCACGCATCTCGCGGAGGATGTTCTCGGTATAAAGCCCGTGCTTCCCGCTGCCGTCAGCAGCGACGTTGCCCGGGGCCGTCGCATAGGCGAGGAAGGTACCGGCCGGCGCATCCATCTGGCTGAGACCTCTGCCGGTCTTGTGATCGGACCCGAAAGGATTGTCGCGGCAGGCGTCGAGAACGACGATGTTCATCGGGTTACCGGCCCGCGAAAGGCCGCCAAAGAGTGAACTCAGGTCGACCGTACTGCGTGTGACATCCGCAGCCGAAACGAGTCGCGCATCCACGGGGACCAGGTAGTTCCTCCAGTCCAGCTGGAGGCCATGCCCGGCAAAGTAGAAGAGGCCCACCGCTTTCTGCTTCGCCAGCTGGACACAGAAAGCGGTAATCGCCTTCTGCATCGCCTCGCGCGACGCATCCGTCTGTAGCTCGACGGCAAAGCCGGATTGCCGGAGTTCGCGAGCAATCGCATTGGCATCGTTGATCGGGTTCTGCAGCGGCGAATCGGCATATGCACAGTTGCCGACCACCAGTGCCACACGCGGCAGCGCATGGATGGATGTCTCCGCCAGCGCATCAGCCGCCAACCATGGTGACAAGGACAGAGCGGAAAGCCCCGCCAGCGCCCGCCTGCGGGCCGGATCCGGAAGTCGGTTCAACGGGGGGCCGGCAATGTCGCTTTCCATAGTCTGACCATTGGCGCGAGGGATGACCGGTTCATTCTAGCAGCCGAACCGGCGGCTTGCCTCGCACGCGAAACTGCAGACGAAAAAAAGCCCCGATCAAAGACCGGGGCTTCGTCAAGGCAGTGCTGCCTGCGTCAGAACATCGACTCTTCGAGTGCCAGCGCACCGGCTGCGCCGTTCATCACCGTGCTGGCGAGGCCGGCAGCACGGCTCATCTGGTGGTCGGCGAAGAAGCGCGTCGTGATGATCTTGGCCGGGTAGAACGGATCGGCGTCGCCACCGTCGATCCTGGCCTGGGCGACCAGCGCGGCACGCGCCATCTGCCAGCCGCCGGCGACGATGCCGAACAGCCACAGGAAGGGGACGGCGCCGACGGACGTGGCGCGCACGTCCTTGGCGTAGTTCTCGACGATCCAGTTGGCGGCCTTCTCGAGCTCGTCGATGCCAGCCGTGAAGCGGGCGCGGATGGCGACGAAGTTCTCGCCCGGCTGCTTCGCCAGATCGGCATCGAGCTTGCGCATCATGGCGATCACCGCCTTGATCGTGGCGCCGCCTTCGCGGGCCATCTTGCGGCCGATCAGGTCGTTGGCCTGGATGCCGGTGGTGCCTTCGTAGATGGTCGAGATGCGCACGTCGCGCAGGTGCTGCGCAGCGCCGGTTTCCTCGATGAAGCCCATGCCGCCGTGGACCTGCACGCCGGTCGTCGCAACCTCGACGCCGACTTCGGTGCTCCAGCCCTTGACCACCGGGATCATCAGGTCGACGAAGGCCTGGTTCTGCTTCTTCACTTCCGGGTCCGGATGATGAACGGCGGCATCGTGGGCGGCACCGACGACATAGGCCAGCGCCCGTGTCGCCTCCACCTGCGAACGCATGCTCATCAGCATGCGGCGCACGTCCGGATGGTTGATGATGGCGACCTTGCCACCGCCACGGACGCCGATGTCGGTCCCCTGGATGCGGTCCCTGGCGTAGGTCACGGCACGCTGGTAGGCACGCTCGCCATCGGCGACGCCTTCGAGGCCGACGCCGTAACGGGCAGCGTTCATCATGATGAACATGTACTCGAGGCCGCGGTTTTCCTGGCCGACGAGGTAGCCGATCGCGCCACCGTGGTCACCGTAGGCCATCACGGCCGTCGGGCTGGCGTGGATGCCGAGCTTGTGCTCGATCGACACGCACCAGGCATCGTTGCGGGCACCGAGCGAGCCGTCGGCATTGACCATGAACTTCGGCACGACGAAGAGCGAGATGCCCTTGACACCTTCCGGTGCGGTCGGCGTACGGGCGAGCACCAGATGGACGATGTTCTCGGCCATGTCGTGGTCGCCGTAGGTGATGAAGATCTTCTGGCCGAAGATCTTGTAGGTACCGTCGCCCTGCGGCTCTGCCTTGCTGCGCACGGCGGCGAGGTCGGAGCCGGCGCCCGGCTCGGTCAGGTTCATCGTGCCCGTCCACACGCCGGACACCATCTTTTCGAGATAAGTTGACTTCAGTTCATCCGAACCGGCGAGCACCAGCGCCTCGATGGCGCCCGTGGTCAGCAACGGGCACAGCGAGAAGGCATGGTTGGCGGATTTCCACATCTCGGTGACGCAGGCGTTCACGACCTTCGGCAGACCCTGGCCACCGAATTCCGGTTCGCAGGCCAGCGCCGACCAGCCGTTCTCCACGAACTGCTGATAAGCCTCCTTGAAGCCCTTCGGCATCGTGACCTGCTTGTCGTGCCAGCGGGCGCCTTCCTGGTCGCCCGGCACGTTCAGCGGCGAGAGCACGCCTTCGGCAAACTTGGCCGCCTCTTCGAGGACGGCATCGACCAGATCCGGGGTCGCTTCCTCGCAGCCCGGCAGCTGCGAGACCTGCTCGAGCCCTGCCAGCTCCTTGAGCACGAACTGCATGTCGCGGATCGGTGCAATGTACTGACTCATCTTCTGTTCTCCTTGTGGTTGCGCTACTTGGTTTGATTGCTCGGGTTACACGGGTTAATGGTTCGTGGCGGCTGCCTCGCGGTCCGCCATGAGATCGATCAGCAGCAGGATTTCCTGCACGACGGGCAGCGTAAAGCCGCCGCGTTCGCCGGCGCGGTTGTCGCGCAGCAACTGGCGCAGGTAGTCGCTGCACTCGGGCTTCCCCCAGAGGGCGACGATGCGGTCGCGCACATGGGGCAGCGCTTCCAGCGTCACGACGCGGACAACGTTCTCGCGTTTCGGCGGCGGCGGCCGACCGTCCCACTGCTGGATCTCGACGTTGAAATGCTGGTTGAGGCGCTCGGCCATCGCCGCAAACTCGTCGGGCATGTCGCCCTGACGGTAGATGTCGAGCAGCTTGATCCAGGGTTGCAGCGCCTCCCGCGGATTGGCCTCGATGTATTCGCGCAGCGTTTCGGCGGCGCCCTGGACGCGGCCGAAGGAGAGCATGATCTCGGCAAGTTCCAGCACCGGATTGACGTCGCCGGGGTCCGGCTCGGTCGGCAGGATCATCACTGTCGCCTGCGGCGCCGACGAAATCGCGTCGACGACATTGAGCACCGGCGTGTCACGCCGTGCGGGCGACGCTGACGGTAGCGGATGTTCCATGACGACCGTTTCAGCATGCTCCAGCGGCACCTCGACCGGACGCTGCTGCTTGCGGCGGTGACGCAGGTAGACCGCAGCGAGCAGCAGAATCCCGCCGCCAACGGAGTACGGCAGCCAGTCGTGACCGCCACCGGGTTCCGGCGGCGCCGGGCGCAGATGCCTGGGGGGCGGCGCCACGTCGAGGACCACCGGCGCAGGCGCTGGTGCGACGACAGCTTGCGGAGCCGGCACTTGTACGGCGGGTGGTGCTGGCGGCGTAACGACCGGTGCCGGTAAGGGTTCCGCTACCGGTTGGGAAAGGGTCGGGAGCGTGGCCGCCACATCCGGCTGCAGGCGCAGCGGCGGCGTCTGCGTTCCGGTGCCGGTGGTGGTGACGCCAGCGGCAGCCGCATTTTCAATCGCCCGTACGTTCCCGCCGCCCAGTGCGACCAGCTGTTCATTGAGCAGGGAGAGCAGGCGGTATTCAAGGCGCAGCGACTGTCGCGTCAGCTCGTCGGCCACAGGACCGGGCGACAGTGTCGTCGAAAGGCGCATCCACGACAGCGACGGCACGGCGGAGATGGAGAGGACTGCGGTTCGCGCGGGTAATGGCGCATCGGCCACGATCTTCCGTTTCGAAGGCGCGGCGGGACGTTCTACGGTCCCCAGCAGGCGCCAGTCGGGCATCCTGAGCACACTCCCCGGCACCAGCGGCGTACTGCCACCCGCATCGATGGCGAGCGCGGGGTTCTCGGCCGCCAGGGCCGTGATGAAGCGTTGTTGCGTAGCCGGCTGCGACGGGAAGAGCAGTCGTGCCAGCGAGGCCGGCGACTCGCCGGCCACGGCGACCCACTCGCCGCTGGCCAGGACCGGCGGCGGTACGCCTTCGCCGGCCCAGAGCAGCGACGGCAACAGCAGGCCCGCCAGAAGCAGTTTCGTGATCCTGCGGCAGGGTGTCGAAAGGGGGCGCGGCATCGGCAGGCTCAATCGCGCAGGTAACGGGCATCCTCGAACGAGGATACCCACGCCGGCCGATAGACGACGAACAGTGTGACGACCATCCCCGACAGCCAGGCCTCGGAGAAGCCGAGCAGGAGCACATAGGGTAGATACTCTTCAAGCACGTAGTCGAGCGTATAGACGCCGGTCGCGGCGAGCAGCAGGGATGAGGCAGCACCGACAGCCGAAATCGCCAGCGCGCCACCGAAAAAGCCATTGGCAAAGATGTAGACGAAGAGCTGCGGCGGCAGGAAGCGTTCAACGAAACGCTGTACGGCATACGCCACGGAAACACCGACGCCGCCCATCAGCAGTGCGTTGAGGGCATAACCGTGCCAGCCGGTATCGCCATTGAACGTGACGCCGGCAAGCACGGCGCAGAGGCCGAGAAAGGCCAGCCACGGACCGCAGGCGAGGACGAACACGGAGGCACCGAGGAGGTGCAGAGAAAGGCCGGGGCGCACGCCGGCCTTGACGCTCCAGAGCAGCATCAGCATGACGATGAGGCCGAGCCAGACGTTGCCCTGGGTGGTATCCGCGAGGCGCCGCAGCGGCGCCCGTCGCAACGACAGCAGCAGGACGGGGATGAACAGCAGCCAGGCGGCCACTGTCCATTCGTCAGCGAGCAGTCCGTCCGGCAGGTTCATCCCGGCTCCCGGTGCTGTCGGTAGGGCGCTCCCCGCTCAGACCGCCGCGGTGAGTTGCGGAACGACCTCGAACAGGTCGGCCACGAGGCCGTAATCGGCGACCTGGAAGATCGGCGCTTCCGGATCCTTGTTGATCGCGACGATCACCTTCGAATCCTTCATGCCGGCCAGATGCTGGATGGCCCCCGAGATGCCGACCGCGACGTAGAGCTGCGGTGCGACGATCTTGCCGGTCTGGCCGACCTGGTAATCGTTCGGAACGAAGCCGGCATCGACTGCGGCGCGCGAGGCGCCGAGGGCAGCACCGAGCTTGTCGGCGAGCGGCTCGAGCAGCTTGGTGTAGTTCTCGCCGTTGCCGATGCCACGACCACCCGAAACGATGATCTTGGCAGCAGTCAGTTCCGGGCGTGCCGACTTGGTCAGCTCGCGGCCGACCAGCTTGCTGTTGCCCGCATCGGCCGCAGCACCGATGGCTTCGACGGCAGCGCTGCCGCCCTCGCCCGCCGGTTCGAACGCGGTGGTACGGACCGTGATGACCTTGACGGCATCACACGACTGCACGGTCGCCAGCACGTTGCCGGCGTAGATCGGGCGCACGAAGGTGTCGGCGGATTCGACGCCGACGATGTCGGAAATCTGCGCCACGTCGAGTAGCGCGGCGACGCGCGGCAGAAAGTTCTTGCCACCGGTGGTGGCCGGGGCAACGATGTGGCTGTAGCCGGCAGCGTTGGCGACGACCAGCGCGGCGATGTTCTCGGCCGTCTGGTCGGCGTAGTGGGCCGCATCGGCGACCTTCACCTTGGCGACGCCCGCCACCTTGGCAGCGGCATCGGCCGCGGCGCCGCAACCGGCACCGGCGACCAGCACGTGGATATCGCCACCGATCTTAGCGGCTGCCGTGACGGCGTTCAGCGTGGCGGACTTGAGGGAGCCGTTGTCGTGTTCGGCAATGACGAGGATGGCCATGATCAGATCACCTTTGCTTCGTTCTTGAGTTTGGCAACGAGGTCGGCCACGTCCGCAACCTTGACACCGGCCTGGCGCTTGGCCGGCTCGGCGACCTTCAGCGTCTTCAGACGCGGGGCGACGTCGACACCGAGCGCATCCGGCTTCACCGTATCGAGCGGTTTCTTCTTGGCCTTCATGATGTTCGGCAGCGTCGCATAGCGCGGTTCGTTGAGGCGCAGGTCAGTCGTGACGATGGCCGGCAGCGAGATCTCCAGCGTTTCCAGGCCACCATCGACTTCACGGGTCACCGTCGCCTTGTCACCGGCGATCGCCACCTTCGAGGCGAAGGTCGCCTGCGGCCAGCCGAGCAGCGCGGCCAGCATCTGGCCGGTCTGGTTGGCGTCATCGTCGATGGCCTGCTTGCCGAGGATGACCAGCTTCGGCTGTTCCTTGTCGACCAGCGCCTTCAGGAGTTTGGCCACGGCCAGCGGCTGCAGTTCGGCATCGGTCTCGACCAGGATGCCGCGATCGGCGCCAATCGCCATCGCCGTGCGTAGGGTTTCCTGGCAACCGGCAACGCCGGCAGACACGGCGACAACCTCGGTGGCGGTACCTGCTTCCTTGAGGCGGACGGCCTCCTCGACGGCGATCTCGTCGAACGGGTTCATCGACATCTTGACGTTGGCGATATCGACGCCGGTGCCGTCGCTCTTGACGCGCACCTTGACGTTGTAATCGACCACGCGCTTCACGGGAACGAGAACTTTCAAGGCTACTCTCCTGTTAATGGCTGCGGTGCAATGACCGGTTTGCTACAAAAACTGCCCGGGTCGATTATGTCATTTCGTCGCCCGGGCAAGACTGCCGACGACGACGCTTTCCGTGCGTTTGACATTACCCGACCTGCGTCAGACAATAGGCCATACTCTACGGTATGGAATTTGCGTACGGTACCGTATGGAAAAATCGAAGTCAAGCAGTAGTATGGGTGAAATCCTCTAACGAATCGTAACGAATTCCGACCAATGGCAACCGAACGCAGGACACGCACACAGCTCGACCGCAACGACTGGATCGAAGGCGCCATCGACGTGCTCGCCGAGCATGGGATTGCGGGCCTGCGCGTCGAGGTTCTGGCCAAGAACTTCGGTGTCACCAAGGGCAGCTTCTACTGGCACTTCAAGGACCGCCAGGATCTCCTCGATGCCGTGCTGCAACTCTGGAAGGAAGGCCGCCTGCGCGACATCGAGAAGCAGACGACGGCCGTTGCCGGCAAGGAACTGGCGCAGATCCACCATGTCATCGACGTCTATAGCGCCGTGCGCAACCGCAAGGGCATCTCGATCGAACTGGCGGTACGCGACTGGGCGCGCCACGACCCGCGCGTCAGTGCCGTCGTCGAGGAAGTTGACGCCTATCGTCTCGACTGTACGCGCAAGCTCTTCCTCGCCCTCGGGCTCACCGAAGACGAGGCGCACGCCCGCAGCATCCTCGTCTTTGCCTATGTGTTCGGCCACAGCCTGATGGCCTACGACCGCAACAACCCTAAAGTGACCGAGTTCAAGCGCTGGATCGCGGAACGCATCACCGGCCGGTAGTAGAATCCGGGCCATGCTCGAGCCCGCCCCCACCCCAGTCACCCCATCGCCGGGAACGCCATCGAAAAACCCGTCATCGACGCGCCTACACGCGTCGCCAGCGGTGCGTTGGCTGTTGTGGACGACAGGCACGATTGCATTGATCCTCGGCATCGCCGGCGCCTTCCTGCCGGTCCTACCAACGACCCCGTTCATCCTGCTCGCGGCCGCCTGCTACGCCAAGGCTTCGGAGCGCTTTCACCAGCGCCTGCTGAATCATCCGACCTTCGGACCGACCATCCGCAACTGGGAACAGTATCGAAGCATCGCGCCGAGAACCAAGAAAGTGGCCATCACGATGATGACCCTCTCGATCGGTGCATCGATCTACGTGGTGCGTGAACACCTCTGGCTGCAACTGTTGCTGGGGGCGATCGCGCTCAGTGTCGGCACCTGGATGTGGCGCCTGCCGGAACACACCGATCCGGAGATCAGCAATTCTTCCAGACCGGGGGACGCTTCGCGCTGAAGGCATCGATGCCCTCTGCGGCATCAGCCGTCATCATGTTGCAGGCCATCGTCTCGGCCGCCAGCTGGTAGGCCGCGTCGATCCCCATCTCGAGCTGTTCGTAGAAGGCCCGCTTGCCCATCGCGACGGCCAGTGGCGACTTGTTGAGGATGGCACCTGCCAGCGCGGCAACCTCGTCATCCAGTTTTTCCGCAGGCACGACACGATTGACGAGCCCCCGCTGCAGCGCCGTCGGGGCATCGATCAGGCCGCCGGCAAGCAGCATCTCCATCGCCGCCTTGCGGCCGATGTTTCGTGAAAGCGCGACCCCGGGCGAGGTGCAGAAGAGCCCGACGTTGATGCCGGAGGTACCGAAGCGGGCGACATCGGCAGCGACCGCCAGATCGCAGGACGCCACCAGCTGGCAGCCGGCCGCCGTGGCGACGCCATGAATGCGCGCGATCGATGGCTGCGGCATGCGTTGCAAGCTCAGGCAAACCTTCGCCATCGCCTTGAACAGCTTCTGCATGAAGGATTTGTCGGTATTTGCCCGCATTTCCATCAGATCGTGGCCGGCACAGAAGGCCTTGCCGGCACCGGCGATGATGACCAGTCGCCGGTCGGCAGCCCCGGCGATATCGTCGAGCGCTGCCTGCAGCTCGGCCAGCAGGGCCAGCGAGAGCGAATTGAACTGTGCCGGACGGTTGAGCGTCAGCAGCGTCGAACCGTCGCTACGGTCATCCCGCAGCACGAGGCAATCTTGTGTCATGAGAAATCTCCGGAGAAATCAGTTTTTAGGACGACAGACGGAAAGGTCCTGCTGTTGCAGCCAGCCAGTGATATTCGCAGCAGCAGCGTCGGCAGCAGCAGCGAGGGCATGGACTCCGCCCGCCACATCAGCGCTCGCTGATGGGTGCTCGACACGCAAGGGCATTCTCGCCTGCGCGACTCGCCCCTTTCCGAGCAGAAGCACCTCTCCCCGCAACACCGCCCGGCTGCTAGCGGCGGCATCGAAGACCTGGGAAAACTCATCGAGTTCGACACGCAGTGTGCACGGTGCGCTCCCCGGCGCTATCGCCAACGACTGCCGCAGCCGCTGCTGCAACAGCGGCGAAGGCTGCCCGGCCCAGCGGGCCCTGGCATACTGATGGACGCGCTGCGGGTCGGCATACGCCAGGCGATAGACGATCGCCGTGCTGTCCAGCCATACCGGCAATCGAAGTTCCAGCGCCAGGCCGGCGTGGGCTGCCGCAACGGCAGCTGAAGGCGCGTTCGCGCCGGCGAGATCATAGATCGCGATATCCGCCGTTCCCTTGCCTTGACTGGCGCATGCCGCCAGCAGCACCAGCGGAATGACAATCAGCTTTTTCATCGTTGACCTCCGGTCACGCGCCCGGCCGGCGCGACGAAGCCTGGCTCGCCAGGACCTGGCGCCGCCGGCGGCGGGCCGAAAAGCATGCTCTGTGGCGCGTCTTCCAGCATCTGAAGGGTATGCGTCAACTGCCGCGACATGATCGTCATCTCGCGTCCGAGCTCCTGCAGGCGAGCACCCGACGCTGCCAATCCCTCGCCGTTCGCCTCGCCGACCATCTGGTCGATCTTCTCGACCAGTGCCGTCATGCGGGGCACCATCACTGCCACTTCACGCAGCGCGACCCGCATCTCGCCGGACGCCCCGTCGAGGTTCTCGACGAGCGAACCGATGCGCTTCATGCGCGGATCCGCGAGCAGCGTGCGCGCTTCGGCCAGCGTGGCCGACAAATTGGCGCTGCCCGACTCCATGTTCGCCAGCACCTTGCCGATACGCGCCTTGTTCTCCGGATTGAGAAGCTCGTTGAGACTGGCCAGCAGGGTCTGGGCCTGCTTCAGCGTCGCCCCGGCGCCATCGGACAGCTCCTGCATCAGTGACGGCTGCATCAGGATACGGGGCGGCCCAGCCGTTCGATCGAAAATGCGGTGGTCCTTGTCCCGGTCTTCGAGCAGGATGTGGGCGATGCCGGTCAGTCCCTGATAGCCCAGCTTGGCCACGGTCCCCTCTGTCAGCGGGATGTCCTCGTTCACACTGACGCGAATCAGGATTTCCTCGCTGTCCTTCGGATTGAAGCGGATCGACTCGACCCGGCCGACGCGCACCCCGTGGTAGCGGACCTGCCCCTGCAGATTCAGCCCGGTGACGTTCTGGCGAGTCACGACGAGATAGTCCACGGTCGCCTCGCGCTTGCCGCCGAACCACCAGACCGATGCCATCGCCACGCACAGGAGGAATAGCGCAAAAGCACCGGCAGCAAGTGCATGAGCCCGGTTTTCCATGCTCAGCCCGCCCTCTCCAGCGCTGCCTGCGCGCGCACGCCACCGAAGAAGCGGTGCACGAAGGGGTGATCGACCGCCATCACTTCCTGCAGCGTTCCATGCGCGACGACGCGCTGGTCAGCAAGCGCGGCGACACGGTTGGCCAGACCGGCCAGGGTATCGAGATCGTGGGTAACCATGATGACGGTGAAATTGAGCTCTCGCTGCAGGGTCTTGACCAATTTTACGAAATTTTCGCCGCGGTCAGGGTCGAGTCCCGCTGTCGGCTCATCGAGTACCAGCAATTCGGGTTCCAGCGCCAGCGCCCGTGCCAATGCAACGCGCTTGACCATGCCGCCCGACAGTTCCGCCGGCATCAGGCGGCCGTGCGACGGATCGAGCTCGACCATCGCGAGTTTCATCCAGACCAGTTCGCGGATCATCTCCTCGTCCAGCCGCTTCAGCTCACGCAGCGGAAAGGCAATGTTGTCGAAGACCGGCAAGGCCGAGAACAGTGCCCCCTGCTGGAACAGCATGCCGAAACGTCGGCGCAGGTCGCGCTGAACGATAGGCGAAGCGCCGAGGACCGGCGTGCCGAACAGGCGGACCTCACCTTCCGTCGGTCGCAGCAGGCCGACCACTTCGCGCAGTAGCGTCGTCTTGCCGCTGCCCGAGCCGCCGACCAGACCGAGCATTTCGCCACGATGGACGACGAGGTCGATATCGCGATGGACCACGACGTCACCGAAGCGCGTCGTGACGCCCTGGATGTCAACGACCGGCAGCATGCTCATACCGCGGGCAACCCGACCGAGCGGGTGAAGATCGCGAACACCGCATCGACGAGGATGACGACGGTGATCGACGTGACCACGGAGGCCGTCGTCTTGGTCGACAGGCTTTCCGTGTTTGGCTTCACGCGTAGCCCGAAGTGGCAGGCGATGAGGCCGATCAGCAGCCCGAAGACGAAGCCCTTCGACAGCCCTATCCACAGGTTCGGCAAAGGCACCGAGCGCGGCAGCGCTTCCATGAAGAAGCCCCAGGACAGGTCCAGCTGCAGATTCGCGGAAACCAGGCCACCCAGAATGCCCGCCGCCGAGCACCAGACGGTGAGCAGCGGCATTGCAACGGCCAGTGCGGCCACCTTTGGCAGGACCAGTCGCAGTGTCCGCGAAACACCCATCGTCGCCAGGGCATCGATTTCCTCGGTGACGCGCATGACACCGATCTGCGCCGTCATTGCCGACCCCGAGCGGCCGGCAACCAGGACCGCTACCAGCACCGGGCCCAATTCACGGATGATGCTCATGCCAAGAATGTTGACGATGAAGGTTTCGGCACCGAACAGGCGGAGTTGCAGCGAAGACAGGTAGGACAGTACGACACCGATCAGGAAGCCGACCAGTGCCGTCACCGGCAGTGCCAGGCTGCCCGCCTTGTACAGCGTCGCCGAGAACTCGCGAAACGGGATTTCCCTGGGATGCCGGAGCAACCAGCCGATATCGAGGAGCAGCGCTCCGATGAGCGTCACCGCATCGCGAAGATGGCGCAGCAGCGCCAGCACCTTCAGCCCGAACCACTCCAGCGAGGAATCGTGAGGGGTGCCCGGCGGTGGCAGACTGCCGGCCGGCGGCAGACGTTCCACACGTTCCAGGACGTGGCGATGTGCATCCGGGATGCACACATCGGCCGGCCAGGAACGATTCCAGCAGCGCCAGAGCAGCACCGCGCCGGCACTGTCGATGCGCGCCAGATCTTCCAGATTCCAGAGGGTGTCTGCGGACGCAAGTTCACGGATCTGGGCCTCAAGCGGCGCCAGCGACTCCGGCAGAGATACCAGCGTCCAGCTGCCGGTCAGGAAGGCGATCTGCCGTCCTCCCTGCACCTCAAGGCGAATCGCAGCCGGCCGGTCCATGTCAGCCGCGGCCGCTGCGATTGCGCTGCTTGACGCGCAATCCGTAGCCGACGCGCGCCCACGCGGCAGCCTCTTCGTTAAGGGCCACCGCCGTCAGCGGATGGCTCTCCAGCCAGCCGGACGGCAGTTCGATGACGAAGCCCGCCTCGAGGCTGCGTACGGCAAACGCCGGCAGCGGCACGCCGTCTCGCGAGCGGTGCAGCAGCGCCGACAGGCGAAGCGCAAAGATCGGATGCCAGAGGCCGTCGCCCGGCAGAACTCCGGTGATTTTCTCGAGCTTGCCGCGATGCCCGAAGACGAGGAGCGCCAGCCGCGCCTGATCCTTCTTCGAAAAACCGGGCATGTCGGCAAAGGTCAGGATATAGGCGCCGTGCTTGTGATAGCCGTTGTGTGCGACGGAAATGCCGATCTCGTGCAGGCGTGCTGCCCACACGAGGAAATGATTGTCGGCCTCGGCCTCCGGCGACGTCGCCGGCCCGCGCAGTTGTTCGAGGATGGAAAGCGCCGTGGCGCGCACGCGGTCAGCCTGCCGACGATCGACCTGATAGCGGGTCATGAACTGGCCGACCGTGGCATCGCGCATGTCGTGATGATGGAAGCGGCCGAGCAGGTCATAGAGCACGCCGAGGCGCAGCGCCCCGTCGGCGTAGGTCATGTGCTCGAGATCGAGTTCCTCGAAGATCGCGCCCATGATCGCGACGCCGCCGGGCAGGACCGGCAGCCGGTCGGCGCGCACGCCGGCGAAATTGAAGGCGTTGATGTCGCCGGTCTTGATCAGGGCCGCCTGCAGGCGCTCGAGGCCGACGCGTGTCAGGCCGGCGACCTCGCCCGGATTGAACTTGTTCATCTCCAGGATATCGGCGATCGCCCGCGCCGAACCCGACGAGCCGACAGCCTCGCGCCAGCCATGGCGCCGGTATTCGTGGGCGATGCTCTGGATCTCGGTCGCCGCAGCGGTCTGCGCCTCACGCATGCGCTTCTTGTCGATGCGGCCGTCCGGGAAGAAACGCATCGTGTAGCTGACGCAGCCCATGTAGAGCGATTCCATCAGCTGTGGCTCGATGCGCCGCCCGATGATGAATTCGGTGGAGCCGCCGCCGATATCGACGACCAGCCGCTTGTGCTGCGCCGCCGGCAGGGAATGCACGGCGCCGAGGTAGATCAGGCGTGCCTCCTCGCGGCCGGCGATGATTTCGATCGGAAACCCCAGTGCAGCTTCCGCCTCCGGCAAAAACTCGAGGGCATTCTTGGCAACGCGCAGGGCATTGGTGGCGACCGCCCGGACCGCCTCCGGATCGAATCCGCGCAGGCGCTCACCGAAGCGTGACAGGGCCTGCAGCGCGCGTTGGCGGGAAGCGGCATCGAGGCGCTTGTCGGCCGTCAGCCCGGAGGCGAGCCGTACCGACTCCTTGATCGCATCGAGCGGGTAGATCTGGTCACCGACGACCCGGCCGACCTGCAGCCGGAAGCTGTTGGACCCGAGATCCACTGCTGCAATCAGTTCGTAACCCACCTGCAAGGCGCTTCTCCAGTCGATGATGGCCAATTCTAGCACCGCGCACATGCCGGCCCGGCGGCGCTGAAGACATTGAAATATTCGCGTAACATCGATGCAACATACTTAGCGATCTGCCAACAGTCCGAATCGAATCGCCCCTAGACCGATGAGCCCGCGCCCTTCCCTGCTCCGTTCCCGTCGCCATAGTTTCCCGCCGGAAAACTATCTGAACCGCGAACTCGGCCTGCTTGCCTTCAACCGCCGCGTCTTCGCGCAGGCCCAGAATCCCGAGACTCCCCTGCTCGAACGGCTGCGCTTCCTTTGCATCGTGAGCAGCAACCTCGATGAATTCTTCGAGATTCGTGCCGCAGGACTCAAGGAGCAGATCAAGCTCAATTCCAGCGCCCGCAGCACCGACGGAAAATCCGCCAAGGAAGCCTATCGGCTCATTGCCGACGAGGCACATGCCCTGGTCGAGGAGCAGTACGAACTGTTCAACCACGACATCCTTCCCCGGCTGGCCGACGAAGGCATCTGTTTCCTGCGGCGCAGTGCCTGGACCGAGGCGCAGCGGGAGTGGATTCACGACTATTTCCAGAAGGAAGTGATGCCGGTGCTGACGCCAATCGGCCTCGATCCGTCGCACCCCTTCCCGCGCGTCCTCAACAAGAGCCTCAATTTCGCGGTCGAACTCGAAGGAAAGGACGCCTTCGGGCGCAGCTCGGGGGCCGCCATCGTGCAGGCGCCACGCATGCTGCCACGCGTCATCCAGTTGCCCGAGGCGCTGGCCGGCTGCCGCCACGGCTTCGTGTTCCTGTCGTCGATCCTGCACGGCTTCGTCGGCGATCTCTTTGCCGGCATGGAGGTCAAGGGCTGCTACCAGTTCCGCGTCACGCGCAACTCCGACCTTTTCGTCGACGAGGAGGAAATCAAGAACCTGCGTACCAAGATCCAGGGCGAACTCCCTCAGCGCCATTTCGGCGACGCCGTTCGCCTCGAGGTTGCGGAGAACTGCTCGCCGGAAATGACCCGTTTCCTGCTCGAGCAGTTCGGCCTCGACGAACGCGAGCTGTATCGCGTCGAAGGCCCGGTCAACCTTGTCCGCCTGATGCAGGTACCGGACAGCGTCGACCGGCCGGATCTGAAGTTTCCGCTGTTCACACCCGGCACACCGGTCGTTCTGACGAAGAAGCCGACGATCTTTTCCGCCATCCGTGCAGGTGACATCCTGCTGCACCACCCGTTCCAGAGCTTCACGCCGGTGATCGAGCTGCTCGAAGCCGCGGTGACCGACCCCGACGTCGTGGCGATCAAGATGACCGTCTACCGCACCGGCACCGATTCCGTGCTGATGCGTTCGCTACTGCGTGCCGCCCAGGCGGGCAAGGAAGTGACGGTCGTCGTCGAATTGATGGCGCGCTTTGACGAGGAGGCGAATATCGGCTGGGCGACCAAGCTCGAGGAGGTCGGTGCACATGTCGTGTATGGGGTCGTCGGCTACAAGACGCACGCCAAGATGCTGATGATCGTGCGGCGCGAGGAGAGCAAGCACGGCAAGCTGCTGCGCCGCTATGTCCACCTCGGCACCGGCAATTACCACCCGCGTACGGCGCGCCTTTATACCGACTTCGGCCTGCTCACCTGCAACGAGAGCATCGGCGCCGATGTGAACGAGGTCTTCAAGCAGCTGACCGGCCTCGGCCGGGCGCAAGCCCTCAATCATCTCTGGCAGGCACCGTTCTCGCTGCACGCGAACATCGTCGCCGCCATCGAGAACGAAACCCGTGCGGCACTTGCCGGCAAGCGCGCGCGCATCATCGCCAAGATGAATTCGCTGCTCGAGCCGGAAACGATTGCTGCGCTCTACGAGGCTTCCCAGGCAGGGGTAAAGATCGACCTTGTCGTACGTGGGGTCTGTGCGCTGCGTCCCGGCATCAAGGGGCTTTCCGAGAACATCCGCGTCCGCTCGATCATCGGCCGCTTCCTTGAGCACCATCGCATCTTCTACTTCCATGCCGGCGGCAAGGAAAATGTCTACCTGTCGAGTGCCGACTGGATGGAGCGGAATTTCTTCCGCCGTATCGAACTCGCCTTCCCCGTCCTCGACCGCAAGCTGAAGCGCCGCGTAATCAGTGAAGGCCTCCAGGCCTACCTCACGGACAACGTGCAGGCCTGGGAAATGAAAGCGAACGGCAGTTATCTGCGCAAGCGACGCACCGGCAAGACGCCGGCACGCTGTGCGCAGTGCCAGCTCATCGAGGCGCTGAAACCCGGGAGCAGTGCCTGAGCCCGCCCAGGGCAGCTCCGCAGGCGTTTCCCGGCGACGTGTGTTGCGTGTTGCTCAGGCGCACCCCAGGGGTACTTGTTCGCGCCGTGCAAAGCACCGCGCTCAGGCGCGCCTGACGCCGACGACGCCGGAAACCTCGTGCACCTGGCTGAGCGTGCGATTCAGCTGCTGCAGGTTAGACACTTCCACGGTGAAGGCCATGTGCGCCCGCTCCTGTTTCGACTGCGTATTGACGGCGATGACGTTGATCCGTTCGCGGGCGAAGACATCCGAAACGTCGCGCAGCAGACCCTGGCGATCGTGCGCATCGACCACGATGTCGACGGGGAAGGAGCCGCTGGTCTGACCGCCCCACTCCGTCTCGATGACGCGTTCCGGATGCAGGGCGGCGAGATGGACGAAATTCGGGCAGTCGACGCGATGGATGGAAACACCCTTGCCGCGCGTCACGAAACCGTGGATTTCATCGGGCGGCGCCGGCTTGCAGCAACGCGCGAGCTGTGTCAGCAGCTTGTCGACGCCGACGATCAGGATGCCGCGATCGGCGTCGGAGGCGGTACGCCGCCGCGGTTCGAAAACGGGTGGGGCATCCCCCGCCGGTGCTTCGTCATTGCCACGCACGGCGACCTGGAACTGCCGCATCGAGAGTTCGTTGCGCCCGGCAGCGATGAACAGGTCGTCGGCCTTCGGGAAGCCGAGGCGGTGCGCCAGCTCGTCGATGCTGATTCCGGTATGCCCGAGACGCTGCAGTTCCTTGGTGACTACCGTGCGCCCTTCGGCGAGGGTCTCCTCCAGCGCCAGGCTGGCGAACCAGGCACGCACCTTCGAGCGGGCGCGCTGTGTGATCAGGTAGCCGAGCGACGGGTTCAGCCAGTCACGTGACGGACCGCCTTCCTTGGCAGAAACGATCTCGACGCGCTGCCCCGTCTCCAGTGCCGTATTCAGCGGCACCAGCGCACCGTCGACCTTTGCGCCGCGGCAACGGTGGCCGAGATCGGTATGCACGCGGTAGGCAAAATCGACCGGCGTCGCCCCGCGCGGCAGATCGACCACGCGGCCCTGGGGCGTCATGATGTAGATCGTTTCGTCGAGCGCGGCCTGCTTGTAGTGGGCGACCCAGTCCGAGGAATCGGAGACTTCGTCCTTCCAGGTCAGCAGCTGCCGCAACCAGGCGATCTTGTCGTCGTAGTTGTCCTCGCCGCCCGCCTTGCTGCCTTCCTTGTAGCGCCAGTGGGCCGCAACGCCGAGCTCGGCATGCTTGTGCATGTCCCAGGTGCGGATCTGTACTTCCAGGCTGCGTCCGTCGGGGGCGCGCACCGCGGTATGCAGCGAGCGGTAGTAGTTGCCCTTGGGGTTCGAGATGTAGTCGTCGAATTCCTTCGGAATCGGCGTCCAGATGTTATGCACGATGCCGAGCGCCGTGTAGCACTGCTTGATGTCGTCGACGATCACACGCAATGCACGAACGTCGTAGACCTCCGAGAACTCGACGCCCTTCTTCCGCATCTTGTTCCAGATGCTGTAGATGTGCTTCGGCCGCCCGTAGATCTCGGCATCGTGAATGCCGACCGCAGCCAGTTCGCTGCGCAGCCGCTCGATGGCATCGGTGATGAACTGTTCACGCTCGAGCCGCTTCTCGTCGAGCTGCTTGGCGATCTTCCTGTAGGTCTCCGGATGCAGGAAGCGGAAGGAGAGATCTTCCAGCTCCCACTTCAATTCCCAGACACCGAGGCGGTTCGCGAGCGGCGAATAGAGCTCCAGTGTCTCGCGTGCGACCTGGGCACGGAGGTCGTCCGGATTCGCCGCGTAGTAGCGCAGCGTCTGGGTACGCGAGGCGAGCCGCAGCAGAACGACGCGGATATCCTCGACCATCGCCAGCAGCATCTTGCGCAGCACTTCGATCTGCGCCTTCATCTCCGCCGGGCTTTCTGCCGCGTCGGCAACGAAGTCACGGGTGATCGGCCGCAGGCGGTTCAGCCGCGAGATGCCGCTGACCAGATGCGCGACGGCACGCCCGAAGCGGGTCTCGATCTTGTCGAGACCATGCTCGTCATAGGTCGGAACCGCGAAGAGCAAGGCCGCCAGACGGCTGTCGGCATCCAGCTTGAGGCCGCAGAGAATGAGCGCCATCCCGAGCGCATGCGACCAGACGCCTTCGCCGCTGCCTAGGGTGTGTTCGCCATAGATTTCACGTGCAAAGGCCTCGGCGTCGCGGAGCGACTTGCCCTCATCGACGTTGAGACCTTCGCACAGGGTTTGCAGGGATTGTTCGAGGTCGCTCTGGGCGGCGACCGAATGGACGACGGAAACCATGGCGAGATTATACAATGCGCCCTTTCCGCAGCCTTTATCGCTGCCCGTGCCACAGACCACATCCCCATACCGTATGTCGAACCGACTGACCCACCCCTATCTGCTGCTCACGCTGACGACGCTGTTCTGGTCCGGCAACATGGTGCTCGGGCGAGCGATCCGCGCCGACATCCCGCCGATGACGCTCGCCTTCTGGCGCTGGGCGATCGCGCTCGCCCTGGTGCTTCCGCTGGCACTGCCGCACCTTCGTTCGCAGTGGCCGCAACTGCGCAAGGGCTGGAAGCCGGTGCTGATTCTCGGCGTGCTCGGCGTCGGCGGCTACAACACGCTCGCCTACGTCGCCCTGCAGTACACCGCCGCCACCAACGCCGTGCTGCTCAATTCCTTCATCCCCATCGCCACCATCGCGCTTTCGTGGCTGTTCCTGAAGAAGCATCTCCGCCGCATCGAGGGCATCGGTGTCGTACTGTCGTTCGTCGGGGTGGCGACCATCGTGCTGCGCGGCGACACGACGACGCTGGCGTCGCTCAGCTTCAACGTCGGCGATCTGTGGATGCTCGGCGCCGTGCTGGTCTGGGCGATCTATACCATCGGCCTGCAGTGGCGCCCTGCCGGCGTGCACCCGATGCTCATGCTCGCCGCCTTCACGACGGTCGGCGTGATCGTCCTGGCCCCCCTCTACGCCTGGGAAATCGCCAGCGGCCGCCAGATCAACCTGCACTGGGGCTCTTTCGCCAGCCTGCTCTACGTCGGCATCTTTCCGAGCTTCCTTGGCTACATCTTCTACAACCGGGCCGTCGGCGAGGTCGGTGCCAGCAAGGCCAGCCTCTTCATCCACCTGATGCCGGTCTTCGGCACGATCCTCTCGGCGATCTTTCTGGACGAAATTCCGCACTGGTACCACTACGGCGGCATCGCGCTGATCTTCGCCGGCATCTGGCTGACAACGGCACAGCCCGGACGCCAGAAGCTAACGTGATAGGCCGCCTGCTGGGCCGCCTGATCGGCAGGTCCGAACGAACCGGCATCCCGGAGTCGCTCTGGCGGGACACGATTGTCGGACTCCCCTTCATCGCCCGCCTTGCACCAGCGGATCTCACCCGCCTGCGGGAACTGACCGAAGACTTCCTTGCGAGCAAGGAGTTCACGACCGTCGGCGCGCTCGAACTCGACGACAGCATTTGCCTGACCATCGCCGTCCAGGCCTGCCTGCCGATCCTCAATCTCGGACTCGAGTGGTACGACGACTGGGTTGGCATCGTCGTCTATCCCGACGAGTTCGTCATTCCGCGCAGCATTCAGGACGAGGATGGCATCGTCCACGAATACGACGAACTGGCCTCCGGAGAGGCCTGGGGCGGCGGGCCTGTCCTGGTTTCCTGGCGGGACGTGCGCATGGCCGGCGACGGCTACAACGTCGTCATCCATGAATTCGTTCACAAGCTGGACATGCGCAACGGCGATGCCGACGGTATCCCGCCACTGCCTTCACGCGCTGCGAAGCAGCACTGGGAAGAGGTGCTCCTCACGGCCTACGATGATTTCTGCGCCGAAGTCGACGCCGCCGACGCGCGCGATGATGATACCGAGATCGACCCCTATGCCGCCGAGAATCCGGGCGAGTTCTTCGCGGTTCTGGCTGAAGCGTTTTTCGAAACCCCGGCGCTCGTTGCCCGCCGGTTTCCGGCGCTCTACGGGCAATTTGCCAGTTTTTTCCATTTCGACCCGTTGGCTTGAGACTGCACTCGCCGGCCCCCTCGTGCGCCGATTGTTGGATAATGAACCCATCAATGCCAGGGGAGGCAGATCATGGGCGACACACACAAGGTTCTCGTGACCGACGATGACGATTTCATGCGCGTCATGATCGGCGAGTCCATCGGTGCGAATTTCACGATCGTCGAGGCAGCCAGCGGCGATGAATGCCTTGAGGTCGCGGCGAGAGAACGGCCGGATGTCATCCTGCTCGACGTCGAGATGGAAGGCATCGACGGCTACGAGACCTGCCGTCGCCTGAAAGCCGATTTCGAGCTCGATGCCATACCGGTCATCTTCGTCTCCGGCCACGACGAAATCGAGGCGAGACTGCGTGGCTACGAAGCCGGCGGCGAGGACTATATCCTGAAGCCCTTCGATGCACAGGAACTGAACGCGAAGATCACCAACCTCCTCGCCAAGATCTCGCAGACGGCGCAACTGAAGGAAATGGCCAACTACGCCAGCCGGACAGCCATGACGGCAATGAGCAGTGCCAGTGAGGTCGGTTCCTTGCTGCAGACATTGCAGACGTTCAACAACTGCGCCGATTTCAAGGCCCTGATCGACGCCGCGCTCGCAGGCCTGGCAGGCTACGGCCTGGAGGGTGCAGTCCAGATCCGGACGACAAACGGCACGCTGACGACGACGACGCGCGGCGAAGCCAGCCCGCTTGAGGCATCCGTCATCAGCCATATGGCCGGCATGGACCGCATCGTCCAGTATCGCACCCGCCTGTCGATCACCTACCCGGCGGTTTCACTGCTCGTCAGCAACATGCCGACGGAAGACCCGGACCGCTGCGGCCGGCTGCGCGACCACCTCGCGGTACTGGTTGAAAGCGCCGAGGTGCGCACCAACACCCTCATTGCCGATGCTCGCTCGCGGCTGCGCGGCGAGCGCATCGCCGCTGCCGTACAGCGAATCTCGGCAACGCTGTCGGAAATCGACAACGAGCAGCGCCAGACGCGTGTCGCCACCTCGCAGGCGATCCAGGATCTGACGGCCTCGCTTGAGCGGGCATGGGTCCGTCTCGCGCTGACCGAGCAACAGGAACTGTTCATTGCCGGTGTCGCCAGCGAGGGCATCACGCGGGTTCAGGATGCCCAATTGGCCGAAGCCAGCCAGCAGGACAAGATGAGCAGCGTGGTTCGCGAACTGCAGCAGATGCTAACGCTGTAACGACAAAAAAGTTTTGCGAAGCGCTTTACAACTCAAAAATCCGTCCCTATAATGCGCCCTTCTTTCGAGCGGGGGTATAGCTCAGCTGGGAGAGCGCTTGCATGGCATGCAAGAGGTCAGCGGTTCGATCCCGCTTACCTCCACCAACAAGCCCGAAAGAAAAAGGCCAGCAGTATCGACCTGAGCAGCAACCGGGTCCCCATCGTCTAGAGGCCTAGGACACCGCCCTTTCACGGCGATAACCGGGGTTCGAATCCCCGTGGGGACGCCACCTACACAGGTGGTTGCGCAAGCAGCCACCGCACTCTACGCGGAGTGGTAGTTCAGTTGGTTAGAATACCGGCCTGTCACGCCGGGGGTCGCGGGTTCGAGTCCCGTCCACTCCGCCACAAACAAGAAGCCCAGCTCAACGAGCTGGGCTTTTTTGTTTCTCATCGCGGCCGTGGCACAGCGCTGATCCGTTACCTCACCCCGCGAGCAGGAATTCGCGTGCGATGGCAATCTGGGCCTCGTCGAGGAACATCGGCGCGTGGCCGACGTCGGGGATTTCACGCAGGAGCGCCCGCGGCCCACGCTTCGCCATCTCGGCGTGGGTCTCGGGAGTCAGCAGGTCGGACTGCGCGCCCCGTGTCACCAGCGTCGGGCAGCGGATCGCATCGTAGATCGGCCAGAGATCGATGTCTTGATGCGCGAGCGAGGCCGCCCGGAAGGGTTCACCGATGGCCGGATCGTAGACCATCGTCCACTTGCCGTCCGCCTCCTGCCGGATGCTCGATTCCGTCAAATGGCGCCATTGCTCGTCGCTCAGCGATCCGAAAGGTGCGCTGACGATGCGGATGTACTGCTCGGCGGCAGCGTAGTCGGCGAAATGCGGGGCCTTGCCGACATATTCTCCGATGCGGCGAAGCGAATCCGCAGTAATCAGCGGACCGAC
>Ga0268298_10000548_pt1 | contig 48392 bp, 35 predicted proteins | sample WWTPWeurt_MetaG_FD_194462 | JGI IMG/M metagenome (GOLD analysis project Ga0268298, IMG submission 194462) | Activated sludge microbial communities from WWTP in Nijmegen, Gelderland, Netherland - WWTP Weurt | ecosystem: Engineered > WWTP > Aerobic digester > Activated sludge | place...
CCGGCACGCCCTGAAGGTCGACGCCTTCGATCGGCTGGCCCATCGCCACCTCGCCACGCAGGGCGCGCGAGGCCAGCACATCGCTGGACGACATCGGCATCGGGCGACGCCCGGGGGTGCCGAGCACGGTGTCGCCATCCCGGCGCACCAGCATGGCAGTGGCCGTCGCGCTGGGCACCGGCCAGGATTGCAGCGTCGGCACCAGGTACTGCATCGGATCGATCCGCAGTGCCACGGCGGCCCTGGCCGGCGTGCCGGTTCGAATGAGCGGCGCCACGATGTCCAGCCACAGGCCGGAGGGCGAATCGCCCGACCCGTACAGGCCGGTGGTGAGGATCCTGCCCGTGGCCATGGCCTGCAGCGCCGTGGCGCGCAAGGGCGCCGGCGTAGCCCGCAGGTCGCCACCCTCGGTGGCGACGATGGCAGCCGTCTCGTCCAGCACCAGGCCGCCCTGGTGCCCGAAGGCCCGCCTCAGCTCACCCAGCCGTGCGACCAGTTGTTCCCGGCCGCGCTCGTCGCCATCGTCGCGCCAGCGGCGGTATTGGTCGGCCCACAGGGCGCTGGTGTGGATGAACTGGCCCTGCGACTTCTGGTAGGCCAGCCAGTTGCCCACTTGCCCGGCACGCAGCTCCGCCACCGAGGTGAGCTGTGCCGCGCCGTGGCGCAGGTGCTCCTGATAGTTGGCGCGCAAGGCCAGGCCGGTGAAGCCCGTAATCGCCGCGAGGCCCAGCCACAGCGGGTACATCCGCCAGCGCCGGGCAGACGGCATGGGCGGGGCGAACAGGCCGCTGGCTTCGCTCGGGCGTGCCGCCAGGCGGCGGCCGATGAACAGGTACAGCAGCACCGCCGTGACGCCGACGAACAGCCATCCCTTGATGAAGCCGAGTTCTCGCAGCAGCCCGGAATCCCCGATGAACTCGGCCAGCAGCCAGTCCGACCCCAGGACCCATGCGGATGCTGCAAACGCATAGACCAGTGCCACATCCCGGGCCAGGCGCCGGGTGCCGCGACTTGTCTCGAAGGCCATGATCGGCTGCCGCAGCTCCTGATCAGGGGTCAGTCACCCTTGGCAGACGGCTCGCGCTCGTCGGGGTAGCTGTCGGCGATGCGACAGAAGTCGTCGTAGCGCTCGATGAACAGGTCGAGCAGGTCGGGATCGAAGTGGCTGCCGCGCTCGCCGAGCATGATCGCGCGCACCTCGTCCGGGGGAACCGGCGCCTTGTACACGCGCCAGGAGATCAGCGCATCGAACACATCGGCCACGGCCATCAGGCGAGCCGCCAGCGGGATCGCATCGCCCGCCAGCCCGTCGGGATAGCCGCTGCCGTTCCAGCGCTCGTGGTGCCAACGTGCGATCTGACTCGCATAGGCCAGGAACTCCACCGGCTCATGGGTGTCGGCGACAGCGCGCTCGATGGCATCGGCGCCCAGGGCGGCGTGGGTCTTCATCACCGCCCACTCGTCGGGGGTGAGCTTGCCCGGCTTGAGCAGCACCTGATCGGGGATTCCGACCTTGCCGATGTCGTGCAGCGGGGCCGACTTGGCGATCAGCGCCACGTTGTGATCATCCAGCTGCCCGCCGAAGCGGGGGAGGCGACGTGCCAGCTGCGCCAGGTGATGCACGTAGTTCTGGGTACGCAGGATGTGGTTGCCGGTCTCGTTGTCACGGGTTTCGGCCAGGCGGGCCAGGGCCCGGATCGTGACCTCCTGCACCACCTGGTTCTCGCGCATGCGCAGCGCGATCTCGCCCTCGAGCGATTCGTTCATCCGCCGCAGCCGATCGCGCGCCTGCTTGTAGCCCAGGTGCGTCTGCACCCGGGCCAGCACGATGGGCGGACGCAGCGGCTTGCTGATGTAGTCCACGGCACCGAGCTCGAAGCCGCGCTGCTCATCCTCGGTGGCCGACATCGCCGTGGTGAAGATCACCGGGATGTCCCTGGTCGCCGCACTCGCCTGAAGGCGCTCGAGCACCTCGTAGCCGCTCATCACCGGCATCATGATGTCGAGCAGGATCAGGTCTGGTGCGGGGTTCTGGGCAGCCAGCTGAAGTGCACGCTGACCCGAATTGGCAGCCCGCACCTTGTAGCGATCACGCAGCAACTCGCCCAGAACCATCAGGTTCTCGGGGTTGTCGTCGACGATCAGGACGATTTGTTCAGGCACCAAGGGGCTCTCGGGGACGTCGGCCGGCTGGCGCGCGCCGGTCAGACAGGTGCCGCCCGGCCTTCGGCGGCACCGCCACTTTAAGGGATCGACGGTGACCGGTGCAGGCCGATTCGGCAAATCTGACGCAGATTCAGCAGCCCGCTCGTCCGATGGCCGCGGTGCGGATGTGATCCACTGTGCGTGTCGAAGGAGCTGGCCTTGGACAGGACCGATTCCTCCGTTGTACGGGTCGCCGCCTACCGATGGACCTTGGCGGCCATCTACGGGCTGGGCGCGCTCGCAGCCGGGCTGCTGCTATGGATCAGCATGAGCCGCATCGACCGCGACATGCTGGACATCGCCCACGAGCGAGCGTCGGTGTTGTTCCGCCTGATCGAGATGACGCGCGACTGGAATGCCCAGCATGGCGGCGTGTATGTGCCGGTCACCCCCACGATGCAGCCCAACCCGTACCTGGTGCACCCGCAACGTGACGTGGTGACGCAGGACGGCCAGCGCCTGACCCTGGTCAATCCGGCCCTGATGACGCGCCAGATCGCCGAGATCGCCCTCGCAGCCGATGGGGTGCGCTTCCACATCACCAGCCTCAAGCCGATCCGCCCGGCCAATGCGCCCGATCCATGGGAAGCCGAGTCGCTGAGGCGATTCGAGTCGCACGGCGAGCGCGAGCGGCTGGAGCACCTGGCCGACGGCGGCGGGCCGATGCCCGGAGCCGTGCACCGGTACATGGCACCGTTGCTGGTCAAGCCGGCGTGTCTCAGGTGCCACGAGCACCAGGGCTACCGAGTCGGAGACGTTCGTGGCGGCATCTCGGTGACCATGCCGTCCCGGGCCCTGGAGGCGATGACCCACCAGCGCCGATGGCAGGCGGCCGCGGTGATCCTGTCGGCGCTCGGGCTGGTCGTCGCCATGGGCCATGCGATCGCGCTGCGCACCCGTCGGCATCTGGTGAAGCTCGAGGCCGTCAACCGCGGCCAGGAGACGGTGATCGCCGCGCGAACCGACGAACTGCGCCTGGCCAACCAGGCGCTGGCCCAGGAAGTGGCGGATCTGCAGACTGCGCGCCGCCAGCTCGACATGTCGAGGGCCCAGTACCAGGCCGTGGTCGACAACATCGCCGAAGCCATCGTGGTCACCGACGAACGGCATCGCATCCTGCGGGTGAATCCGGCCTTCACCGCGATCACCGGGTTCTCGCCCGACGATGTGGTCGGACGCCACTCGGGCAGCCTGGCGGCCGACCGGCACGAACCAGATTTCCTGGCCACGGTGGAGCAGCAACTGGCGGCGACGGGACGCTGGACGGGCGAGCTGTGGTGCCGGCGCCGCCATGGCGACGCGTTCGTCGCGCTGGTCTCCGTCAGCACGCTGCCGGGCGAGGCGAATTCAGGCCGCCATGTGACCACCATGGTGGACATCACGCGGCGCAAGCTGGTCGAGGACGAACTCGCCTACCAGGCCACCCACGACGTCTTGACCGGCCTGCCCAATCGCCAGCTGTTCGACGATCGGCTGGCAATGGCCCTGGCCGCGGCCCAGCGCCGCCAGGCCTCGGTGGCCGTCGTCTACCTGGATCTCGACCACTTCAAGGCGGTCAACGATCGACTGGGCCATGCCGCCGGCGACGAACTGCTGACCCAGGCTGCGCCGCGTATGGCGCACTGCCTGCGCGATGCCGACACGCTGGCCCGCATCGGCGGCGACGAGTTCGCGCTGCTGATCGTCAATCCGGACCCGGTCGACTCGGTGGAGGCCATCGTCGGCCGCGTCCTCACCGCACTGCGCCACCCCTTCACGCTGCAGGATGGCGAGGCCTCGATCTCGGGCAGCATGGGGATCGCGCTGTTCCCCCAACATGGCCATGACGCCGAGGCACTCAAGCGCGCCGCAGACCAGGCGCTCTACCAGGCCAAGGCCGCAGGGCGCAACCAGGCTCGCACGGCAAGCAGGGAGACGATGGGCGGCTGACCGGCCGAGGCTGAAGCTCGCAGCGGCATCGTCGGCTTGCCGCCGCGAACCAGCGTGCTGGCGCGGCGCGGGGGGGGATGTCAGCAGCCCGTCGAGACGATTCGCACGGTGGGTGCGTCGCCCGGTGCTGCCTCGGTGTACTCGACGTGGCACCCACCGGCGCCAGCAGCGCCTTCGATCGCGAACACCGTGGTGCCAGGTGTCGACGAGATCTCGGTCACGCCGCGCAGGGTGACCCATGACGAGATGGGCAGATGCCCCACGCCACGGGCCGGGCTGCCGGGGTAGCCATTGACCAGCGTACCGGACTGTCCATCCGGACCGATGATGGGCTCGCCTTCGCCCTCCTGCGCGCAGCGCGCGCTGACCAGGCATTGCGCATGCGCCATGTGCGCAGCGGTCTCGAGCGATCCGGCGATCTGCTGCAGCACGGCCACGCGTGCCTGGCTGCCTGCCTCGACCATGCGCGGCGCGGCCACGGCGCTGAGCGACCCGATGATCGCGGTGACCACCACCAACTCGATGTGGGTGAAGCCGCGACGGACGGTGGAGCGCAGGGCAGATGTCATGATGGATTCAGTCTAGGCAATCGAGCCGGCCAAGGCATCCCCGCGCCTCGGTGCCCACCCCTGCTCGAGGGGCCGGTTCGCGTGACACACCTCACGATCCGGCGGCCGCGCGACACCCGCGCCACGGTGCCGTGGAGGCCTTCAGACTGGCGCCGCCATGGGGCCGGCCCGGCGCGCATCGATCCGCCCGCGCCCGCGTGCGCGGACGCCGCACCGGGTCGCCTGCGGGACAGATCCATCCGGGGCAGCCCGCATGTCTGGCTGCAACCCCGGGTGCTACCGTGGCCGCCCAGCCCTCTTGCACCGGAGTCGCATCATGTATCCCGGCACCCACGCCCAGCGTCACCCCGACCGGCTGGCCTTCATCATGGCCGGCAGCGGCGAAGCCGTCACCTATGGCGAGCTCGAGGCCCGCAGCAACCGCCTCGCCCACCTGATGCGTGCCCATGGCCTCGAGCGCCTCGACCACTTCGCGATGTTCATGGAGAACCACGCGCGCTTCATCGAGTGCTGCGCGGCGGGCGAGCGCACCGGGCTGTACTACACCTGCATCAACTCGTTCCTCACGGCCGAGGAACTGGCCTACATCGTCAACAACTGCGAGGCCAAGGTGCTGATCACCACGCGCGAGAAGCTGCCGGTGGCGCGCGAGGCGCTGCGACAGTGCCCGGCGGTGCTGAAGTGCCTGGTGGTCGACGGCGCCAGCGCCGGGGTCGACGGCGGCAGCGCCGGGGCCGTGGCCGGGGCCGAGGGCCTGGACGATGCGCGCTGCGTCGACTTCGAGGCCGCGGTGGCCGGCTACCCCGGCACACCAGTGGCCGACGAATCGCTGGGCACGGCGATGCTGTATTCCAGCGGCACCACCGGCCGGCCCAAGGGCGTGCAGCGCCCGCTGCCCGAGCAGCCGCCGGTCGAGCCGCTGCCGCTGTTCCAGTTCCTGAGCAAGCTCTGGAAGTACACCGAGGGCCTGACCTACCTCTCGCCGGCGCCGCTGTACCACTCGGCGCCGCAGGCCGCGGTGGCGCTGACCATCCGCCATGGCGGCACCGCCATCATCATGGAGCACTTCGACCCCGAGGCCTACCTGGCGCTGGTGCAGAAACACCGCATCACGCACTCGCAGCTGGTGCCCACCATGTTCAGCCGCATGCTCAAGCTGCCACCCGAAGTACGCGGCCGATACGATCTCTCGTCGCTGCAGGTGGCCATCCACGCCGCCGCACCCTGCCCGGTGCAGGTGAAGGAGCAGATGATCGCCTGGTGGGGCCCCATCATCGACGAGTACTACGGCGCCACCGAAGGCCTGGGCTTCACCGCCTGCAACACCGCCGAATGGCTGGCGCACAAGGGCAGCGTGGGCCGGGTGCTGCTGGGCGATCTGCACATCCTCGACGAGGTGGGCCAGCCCTGCGCCAAGGGCGTGCCGGGCGAGATCTGGTTCAAGACCGCCACGCCCTTCGTCTACTTCAACGACCCCGAGCGCACCGCCCTCACCCGCTCGAAGGACGGCACGATGAGCACCGTGGGCGACGTGGGCTATGTCGACGACGACGGCTTCCTGTACCTGACCGACCGCTCCACCTTCATGATCATCTCGGGCGGCGTGAACATCTACCCGCAGGAGTGCGAGAACCTGCTGATCACCCACCCCAAGGTGGCCGACGCGGCGGTGTTCGGCGTGCCCAACGAAGACCTGGGCGAGGAGGTCAAGGCGGTGGTGCAGCCGCTGCCCGCCTTCCGCGGGGCGCCGGGGCTGGCCGATGAGCTGATGGCCTTCTGCGGCCAGCACCTGTCGCGCCAGAAGTGCCCGCGCTCGATCGACTTCACCGATGCGCTGCCGCGCCTGCCCACCGGCAAGCTCTACAAGAAGGCCCTGCGCGACACCTACTGGGCTGGCCACAAGAGCCGCATCGTCTGACCACCTGAGAACCCTTGCAGCACCGCCGCCCGAAAGGGGAGGCGGCACAGACCTTCACAGGCATCGGCAGCAGGCTATTGCACGTAGTGCACCATGGCGTAGCGGCCCGCCGACAGCATCTCGGCGGCATCGCGCCCGTAGCCCACATAGACCCGCGTGCCGGCCAACGGGGTCAGGTTGAGCGAGCCGTCCAGCAGCGGCAGGTCGACCTTTGCGTTCAGCGTGGTGGTGGCATACGCGGGGTAGGCGCCGCCCTGGTTCAACTGCCAGCCAGCCGGCGTCAGGAAGTACCAGTTGGGCCCCACCAGCGCTGCGATGAAGATCTGCCGCGTGCTGCCCACGTCCGCCGCTGCGGGCTCGATGGTGGCCACCAGGCGGCGCGCCGACAACGGCCCGGAGGCCGCGGCGCGAAACACCCACGGCACCTCCTGCTGAAGATGGGTGTGCAGGATCGCCCGCCCCTGCGTGGCGGCATAGAACGGCTGCGAGGTCATGACCGCCCGCCCTTCGAGCGAGGTCGACGGCTCGCGGCTCTCGCTGCGCAGCGCCATGGCGCTGAAGAAGGCCATGGCCTGCGGCGAGGCCAGCCCGTCGCGCGTGACCAGCACCGTGGCCACCCGAAAGCGCCGAGGCGCCTGCGGGTGCGAGGGCGAGCGCGCCCCGGCCCTGGCGATCACGTCCTGCACCGTCACGCGCGTCATCGCCGAGGCCGGCAGGCTGCCGCTGCAGGGCATGGTCTCGGCGGCCTTCTGGTCGACGAACACCCACTGCGGCGCCACGTCCTCGGGCGCCATCAGGCCCATCAGGTACAGATCCAGGTCGTTGAACATCGCCGGCGTCGACGGCCGGCGCAGCGTGAAGCCCGCGGCCGTGGCCTCGATGCCGCAGGTGAAGGTGCCGCCAGCGCCATTGCGCCCGCCGATGCTGATGCCCATCACGCCCGAACCCATCGTCGAATAGGGCCAATGCGGAATGCCCTGCCCCAGCGGATCGAAATCCAGCCCGTTGATCCAGTGGTGCCCCAACTCGTGGGCCGTGCCGGCGTTGGAGCCATCGAAGAAGGCCGGCACCGGGTACTGCACCATGCCCAGCAGGCGCCCGGCGCTGCCCATCAGCAAGGTGTTGTCGCGCGCGGTGCGGCCGATGCCGCCGATGGCCATCTTCACCGTGGAGTAGGTGCGGTTGGCCGCCTGCCCCGGCAGATAGACCAGGTTCACGAAGTCATAGTCGTCGCCGAACCAGCGGTAGAACTCGCGCGTGACGCGATCGGGCAATTGGTCGTTGGCGCTGGCGAAGTAGCTCGGCAGCACGACGTTGGCCACGTGCGAGGTGTGCTGCACCGTGGCCGAGCGAGGGGTGACCGCCCAGGTGCCGAGGTCCGGGGTGTAGACCATCGCCAGGTGATAGCCGCGCCACACCGACTGGCTGCCGTTGAACACATTGAGGAAACCCATGAACACGCGATTGGCATGCTCGGGTTTCATCGCGGCCAGCAGCGGGGCCACCGGCAGCGTCACGGTGTAGATGCCGTCACCGGCGACGCGGTCGCCGCCGGTACCGTCGTCGCGCATCTCGTGGGGAACGGTCACGCCCGTGTCGCCAGGATCGAACTCGAACACCACCCGCGACGGGGTGCCCATGATCTCCGCCTCGAAGCGCAGGCTGCTGGGGGCCGGTGAGGGAATCACGTCGGGGGTGGTCCATGAGTAACGCACCGACTGAGCGTTCACCGGCAAGGCCAGCACCAGGAAGAGCCAGACCAGAGGGCTCGCCAAGGCCCGACCCCAAGTCCCCCGCACCTGCCGTCCGGTCGATCCCACCGCCTTCATGCGCCGTTCCTCTCGCTGTCGGTTGCCCGAGCGCGGAGTCTATGGCCCGCCGGCACCGCCGGTGATCGCAGGGGCCGACCCGGCGTGCGGCAGATGCCCCTGTGCAAGCGGGGCATGGCACCCAGCATCGACCGCCGGCATGGGGCAGATGCCCCACCGCCGTGGCCGGGCGGGCGGCTCGCCCTGGGGACGCCTGCCGCCGTCGCCCTGGCATGCCGATTGCTCAAGTCCATGCGTGTCCGCGCCGGATGATGCCGACGCGGTCCACCCCCCACCAACACCCACACCAGGAAGAACTCACCATGAAGAACCTCGCCATCCGCCTGTCGCTCGGTCTGGCCGCCGCCGCCATGCTCTCTGCCGGGCTGACCGCCCCGGCCGCCGCCCGCGAGGGCAACTCGGTCGGCCATGGCGTCAAGTGCTACTGGGTGCTGGTCTCGTCGGTCAACAACGTCAACACCTACAACTACGTCTGCCGCAAGGGCATCTGAGCCGGCGCTCGGCGCCGGGCCGTGCTCACCCCCGGGCGAGCCGCAGGCCGGCGTCGAGCAACAGCACCTCGCCGGTGGTCTTGGCCGCGCCCGCGCCCAGCCACCAGGCGGCATCGGCCACGTCCTCGGGCTGGATCACGTCCTCCAGCACGGCCTTCGAGGTGTAGTCCTCCACATAGGCCGGGTAGCGCTCGCCGAGGCCGTTCTTGAGCCATGGCGTCTCCACCAGCCCCGGCGCAATGGCGTTGACCCGAACCTTGGGCCCCAACGCCCGCGCCAGACCCACGGTCATGGCATTGAGCGCCCCCTTGCTGGCCATGTAGGCGATCGATGAGCCGCGCCCCATCATCGAGGCCACCGACGAGACGTTGACCACCCCGGCCACCGGATGCCGCTCGAGCAGCGGCTGAAAGGCCCGCACCATCTGGAACGCCCCGATCACATTGACGGCGTAGATGCGGTGGAAGTCGTCCGCATCCAATCCGTCGAGCTGTCGCATCGGCACGAACTTGGTCATGCCGGCGTTGTTGACCAGCACATCGCAGCGGCCGAACCGTGCGTCCACGTCCGCCGCGAACCGGCGGCACTGGGCATCGTCGGCCACGTCGGCCTGCACCACCAGCGCCTGTGCACCGAGTTCACGGCACTGCTCGGCCACTGCCTCGGCCGGCTCGGCCTGGCGCGAGTAGTTGATCGCCACATCCCAGCCCTGGCTGGCATAGCGGCGCACCGTGGCCGCACCGATTCCAGACGACGAACCCGTCACCACACACACCTTGCGTTGCGCCATCGAGAAGCTCCCGGCCGTTGCGAAGGCGCCCATCATGCCCTGATGGCCGACCCGTCGGCGGTACCGCCGGGCATCGCCATGGCTGCCGAATCCCGCACACCCTGGGCAGGGCGCGTCCGGTGCAGGTGGCCCGCCCGCAGTGCCCGGTGCTAAGCTTCGCGCCCCCTGACCTGCCACTTGCTGCACGGAGCCCACGATGCCTGGCCTGCTTCCCCATGTCGATCCCGATGGGCTGCTCGAGTTCTCGGTGGTCTACACCGATCGCGCGCTCAACCACATGTCGAAGAAGTTTCAGCAGGTGATGCGCGACATCTCCGGCGTGCTCAAGGAGGTGTACCACGCGCATTCGGCGATCGTGGTACCCGGCAGCGGCACCTTCGGCATGGAGGCCGTGGCGCGCCAGTTCGCCCACGACGCCCGATGCCTGGTGATCCGCAACGGCTGGTTCAGCTTCCGCTGGACGCAGATCCTCGAGATGGGCCGCATCCCGGCCTCGTGCACCGTGCTCAAGGCACGCCGCACCAGTGCCGATGCGCAGGCACCCTTTGCACCGGCGCCGATCGACGAGGTGGTGGCCGCCATCCGGGCCGAGCGGCCGGCGGTGGTGTTCGCGCCTCACGTTGAGACGGCCAGCGGCATGATCCTGCCCGACGAGTACCTGGCCGCGGTGGCCGAGGCCACGCACGAGGTGGGCGGCCTGTTCGTGCTCGACTGCATCGCCTCTGGCGCCATCTGGGTCGACATGGTCGCGTGCGGCATCGACGTGCTGATCAGCGCGCCGCAGAAGGGCTGGAGCGGCCCGCCCTGCTGCGCGCTGGTGATGCTCAGCCCGCGGGCCCGCGAGCGCGTCGATGCCACCACCAGTTCGAGCTTCGCCTGCGACCTGAAGAAGTGGCTGCAGATCATGGAGACCTACGAGAACGGTGCCCATGCCTATCACGCCACCATGCCCACCGACGCCCTGACGCGCCTGCGCGACGTGATGCTCGAGTCGCGTCAGCAGGGCTTCGAGGCGCTGCGTGCGGCGCAATGGGAACTGGGGCGCAAGGTGCGCGCGGCACTGCAGGCACGAGGCTTTGCCAGCGTGGCCGCGGAAGGCTTCCAGGCGCCTGGCGTGGTGGTCAGCTACACCCGCGACCCCGAGATCCAGAGCAGCCGCGCCTTTGCCGGACAGGGGCTGCAGACCGCCGCCGGCGTGCCGCTGCAATGCGACGAGCCACAGGGCTTCTCCACCTTCCGCATGGGGCTGTTCGGTCTCGAGAAGCTGCGCCATGTCGATCGCACGGTCGGTCATGTCGAAGCGGCCCTGAGCGGGCTCGCCCAACCAGCCGACAGCCGGCGCGCGGCCTGAGGCCAGTGGGGGGCATGTCCCCAGGCCCCCTCCACACGGCGGACCGGCGCTGCAGCGCCATGCCGGTTCCCCGCCTCGCAGCCCAGGCGTCCGCGATCGCAGGCCCCACCGGCTGGATGTCGGCCAGAAGCCCGATGCCGGGTGCGCGACGGGCCCGCCGCGCGGGATACTCCGGCCGGGTAGCCGCCGCGCGCCTGCCCGGTCACCAGCAGCACCCTGACCCCCACCGATGACCGACACCGCCCCGGCCACCAGCAGCACCCTGGCCCAGGAGCAACTGCGGATGCACCGCGACGGTCTGGCGCTGACGCTGCACACCGGGATGGTCCTGGCACTGCTGGTGCTGGTGGCCTTTGCGATCCAGTCGTCCGTCCCCCTGCCCTGGCTGCTGGCCTGGTATGCCGTGATCGCGGTCGGCGGCCTGTTCAGCTGGCAGGTGCTGCTGGCCCACCGCAAGGTCGAAGGCGCTGCCATCGGCGAGTTGCGCTGGCGCCGCCGATACCACGGGGCGCTGACCGTCCGGGCCATCGCCTGGGGCGGCGGGGCGGCGCTGCTGTGGCCAGCCGACGAGCCCACCCTGCAGTTGCTGATGGCGGCCGCCCTGATCGTCGTCAGCAGCGTGTCGATCACCACCGCCCCGCTGGACCGCAAGGGGGCCTTGCTGTTCGTCGGGCCGGCGCTGCTGCCGCTGACCGCCCGGCTGCTGTTCGAATCGCGCTGGCAGGGCTGGATGCTGGCTGCGGTGCTGGCCTGGCTGCTCGGCGTGGTGGTGGTGGCCTCCCGACGCATCAACCTGCACATCCTCCACCTCGATGAGCTCAAGCGCGCCGAGGCGGCCCGCGCCGATGCCCTGGCGCGCAGCGAACGGCAGTTGCGGGATGCAGAGCAGGTCTCGAGGATGGGCAGCTATGTCTGGATCCCCGGCACCGGCGAACTGAGCTGGTCGGACGAGCACTTCCGCCTGTGGGGCTGGCGGCCCGGCGAGGTGGCCGCGACCTACGGCACCTTCGTCGAGCGGCTGCATGCTGGCGACCGCGAGCGGGTCGAGCGCGCGATCGCCGAAGCCCTGGCCGGTGACGGCCGCTACGAATGCCAGCACCGCGTGCAATGGCCCGATGGCACGGTCCGCCACATGCAGGCCCGGGGCGCGGTCGAATTCGACGACCGGCACCAGCCCCTGCGCATGATCGGCACCGTGCAGGACATCACCGAGCGGCGGGATGTCGATGCCTCGCTGCGCATGTTCCAGTTCGTGGTCAACGCCATGCCCGATGCGGTCAGCGTGATGGACGAGCATCAGGTCTACCAGCTCGTCAACGATGCCTGGTGCCGCGTCAATGGGCGGCGGCGCGAGGACTCGGTGGGCCGCACGCTGGACGAGATCTTCACCAGCGTGCGCAGCGCCGAGCGACGTCGCGCCATCCGCGAGTGCATCGAGATGGGCACCACGCGCACGGTGCGCGGTCCCAACCCCAACCCGGGCCGCGAGAAATCGATCCTCGAGACACGCTACTTTCCGTTCCACGATCCGGACGTGGTCTGGCGCGGCGCGGTGATGGTGTCGCGCGACGTCACCGAGGAAGAACGCCAGCGCCTGGCGCTGGCATTCAGCGTGCAGAACCTGCGGCTGACGCTGAACACCACCGGCGATGCGATGTTCGCCTCCGACACCGTGGGCCCGGACGACCCGGTGCTGTTCGTCAACGACCAGTTGCTGCAACTGTGGGCCATCCCGATGGAGTACGCCCATCGGGTGACGCCGTCGATGATCATCGAGCACGCCCGACCGTTCTTCATCGACGCCGACAAGGAGGTGGCCCGCATCCGCGAGGTGATCGCCGCCGGCGTTCCCCAGGAAGACCGCGTCGAGTTGCGCGACGGCCGCGTGCTGCTGCGACGCTGCATCCCGACGATGCGCGGGGATCGGCAGGTGCGGGTGTGGGGCTTCCGGGACATCACCGCCGAGGCCCGGCTGCTGCGCACGCTGTCCGACAGCGAAGCGCGTCAGCGCACGCTGCTGGATGCGTTCCCGGGGTACATCTCCGCCATCGATGTCGGCATGACCTATGTGCATGTCAACGAGCGGGTGGCGGGCATGTACGATCTGACCCCCGAGGCCATGATCGGCCGGCCGGTTTCCGACTTCGCCGAGTCCCGGCGGCTCGGAGAGATCGCCGAGAACGTGCGCAAGGCGATCGACGGCCAGCGGGTGGTCGAGAGCCGGCTGTTCTTCGGCCGCAACGGGCGACCCGACGTGCACCTGCTCACCACCCTGGCGGCCGGCCACAAGCCCGACGGCACGCCAATCTGCTACGCCTTCGGCATCGACATCACCGAGCTCAAGCGCGCCGAGATCGCGCTGCTGGCGGCGAAGGAAGAGGCCGAGCGCGCCAACCAGGCCAAGTCGCAGTTCCTCTCGCACATGTCGCATGAACTGCGCACCCCGCTCAACGCGGTGCTGGGGTTCAGCCAGCTGCTCGAGATGACGGCGCGGGGCCTGACCGACAAGCAGATGCACCACCTGCGCGAGATCCAGCGCGGCGGCCAGCACCTGCTGACCCTGATCAACGATCTGCTCGACCTGGCGCGCGTCGAGTCCGGCCGCATGGCGGTGAGCCTGCAGCCCGTGGGCGTGCACGAGCTGCTGCGCGAATGCCTGCAGCTGATCCAGCCACTGGCCACGCGCCATTCGATGAGTGTCCAACCGCCCGACCCGGCGGCCGACGAGGTGGAGGTGGTGGCCGATCCGGTGCGGCTCAAGCAGGTGCTGCTCAACCTGTTGTCCAACGCCATCAAGTACAACCGGCCGCAGGGGCGGGTCGACGTGAGGTGCCAGACCGATGCGCTGGCCATCCGCATCGAGGTGCACGACCAGGGGCCGGGGCTCGATCCCGACGCCCAGGCCAGGCTGTTCCGCGCCTTCGAGCGCCTGGGGGCCGACCGCACCGCCACCGAGGGCACCGGCATCGGCCTGGTGCTGTCGCGTCAACTGATGCGGCTGATGAACGGCCAGATCGGCGTCGTCAGCGAGGTGGGCCGGGGCAGTTGCTTCTGGGTGCGCCTGCCCTTGCGGGGCATGGCCATCGACGACATGCCGCCAGGCGCTGAAGTCCGGGCCACCTTGCCCGGGCCCTTCATCGACGCGCCCCCCACGTCGGCCGGCCACTCCACGGCGCTGAGGCCCGAGGCGCCGCGGCCTGGGCCCGAGGCCGCCGCTGAACCGATCGATCCTTCGCCACCCGCGGCATTGCCGGCTCAGCCTCTGCGTCCGCCCTCCCCGGCTGGATCGGAAGCGGGCGAGGACACGCCGTTGGTGCTGTACGTCGATGACAACGAGATCAACCTCGCGTTGATGCAGGGCCTGCTGGAGGGGCGCACCCGGGTGCGCCTGGTGTGCACCGACGATCCGCTGGAAGGCGTGGACCTGGCCACGGCGCTGCAGCCCAGCCTGGTCATGCTCGACATCCAGATGCCGGTGATCGATGGCCATGAAGTGTTGCGCCGCCTGCGGGCCGACCCGCTCACCGCGGCGATCCCGGTGATCGCGGTCAGCGCCAACTCGATGATCGACGTGATCGAGCACTGCCTGTCCAGCGGCTTCGACGACTACCTGGCCAAGCCCCTGGATGCACAGCGCGTGATCAGCGCCATCGACGCCGCGCTGAACCGGCGCGACGCCTGACAACGCTGCGTCGGTCCGCCGCCCACGATCCCTGGGCGCCACGGCTGCGCCGGACCGGCGCTTGATGTTGGTCACCTCGCCTTATACCCATATACGTATTATTCGGGTCGTCATCTTCACAGCCGAGAGAGCTCTGCCATGCGACCGACGTTGAGACTGATCCCCCTGGTCACCGCCTGCCTGATCGCCCCCGCCGCGTGGTCGGCCGACGCGCTGACCGACGCCATGCAGGCGGCCTACCCGCCTTACCGCGCCGCCCTGTTCCGCACCAACGGCAAGAGCGTTCCCGACGCGCAGGAGGCCATCGTCCAGGCCCAGCAGGCGTGGAAGGCGCTGATCGAGCGCCATGGTGCCCGCCCTCCGGCGCCCTACGACCGCGACCCCCAGGTCGCCGCCACGCTGGCCGAGGTGGCCAAGGTGTATGACACCGCTGCCGCGCAGATCCGCGACGGCAAGCTGCCTGCCGCGCATGAAACCCTCGAGGCCGCCCGCGACCTGATGGCCGACCTGCGGCGACGCAACCAGGTGGTGGTGTTCAGCGACCACATGAACGCCTACCACAGCGAGATGGAGCACCTGCTGGAAGCCGGCCCCAAGCTGCTGGCCGAACCGCAGGGGCTGCACAAGCTCACGGCCCGCGTGGGCGCCCTCGACTACCTGGCCGCGCGCCTGCGCGCCGAGACCCCCGCCGCCCTGCGTGGCAATGCCGACTACGAGACTGCACTGTCGACCCTGGAAAGTTCGGTGGCCGCCGCGCGCCTGGCCGCCTTGGCCCAGGATGCCGCGGCGCTGCGCGAGGCGCTGGGCAAGCTCAAGCCCGCCTACAGCCGCCTGTTCCTGAAGTTCGGCTGAGCCGCTGTGGCGATGCGAGTCGACGCCGGCTGAACAGAGCCGGTCAGACCCGACCGGCCTCTTCACACCGGGCGGCCAGAGCGCGGCTGAATGCCGCCAGTTCGGCACGCAGGCGCGCCGGCCCCGTGGGATCGGGTGCCCGGCCGGCCTTCAGGTCGGCGGCCTGCCGGCCTGCCTCGGCGGCCAGCGAGGTGGCCCCCACCTGGACGGCCGTGGCCTGAAGCGCCTGGATGCGTCGTCCGAGCGCCCAGGTCTGCCCGCTGGCCATGCAGGTCTCGATGCCCTTGATCACTTCGCCGCCCGTGGAGATGAAGGCGTCGAGCATTGCATCGGCGAAGCCCCCACGCGCCGGCCTGGCTTCGCGACCCGTGGCCACGGTCGGCAATGTCTCACCTGAGGTCTTCAAGTCCGAGCCGGGCGGCTGCGGCGGCCGATGGGCGCTTCTGCCGCCCTGCCCCGCAACGGCCTCGCACCCAGGCGCGGGAAGGTTGGGCGACGTCGGTGGCGGCACCGGTGCCCCAGGCGCTGCAAGAGGCGACGTGCCTTCGCCCTGAGGGCCTTCAGCCGGACCCGGCCCATCCGGCCCGCCGGGCCTCGCAGACGTCTCGGCGCCCGTCTGCCTGCCGGCGTGCGACCATCGCTGCACGGCGGCCTTGAGCCGGTCGGCCAGCACCGGCTTGGTCAGGAAGTCGTCCATGCCGGCCTCGAGGCAGGCCTCGCGGTCTTCGGCGAACGCATTGGCCGTCAGTGCAACGATCGGCGTGACTCGTGCTTCAGCCCCCGCCTGCCCGCCACGGATGCGGCGGGTGGCCTCCAGCCCGTCCATGTCAGGCATCTGCCAATCCATCAGCACCAGGTCGAAGCGCTGCTCACGCAAGACGCGCAGGGCCGCCCCGCCTCCGTCCACCGCTTCCACGCCGCAGCCGGCGTGCTTGAGCAGGCGGCAGACGATGGCCTGGTTCATCGGATCGTCCTCGACCACCAGCACGCGTGGTACTGCGGCGGAGGTGGCCGGGGCCCCTGGGCCCGGGGGCTCGACCGCCTGATCCGACGCCGTGCGGAGCGGACGGGCCACTGCTGCGGCGGCCGGCGCACGGGCGGCAGGGTCGGGCTTCGCGGCGCCAGAGGCGTCGACCGTCGGGCGGTCGCCGGCATTCTCGGCGGCCGCCGAGCTGGCGGACACCGCCACGGGCAGGGGCAGGTCGAGCTCGAACACCGTGCCGCGTCCGATTTCGCTGCTCACCGCGATGCGGCCGCCCATGGCCTGGACGAGCTCGCGCACGATGGACAGGCCCAGCCCGCTGCCACCGAAGCGCCGATTGGCGCCATCGTCGGCCTGCCAGAACGGATCGAAGATGTGCGGCAGCGACGCCGCGCTGATGCCCACGCCGGTGTCCGCCACCCGCAGGCGCACCTGGTCTTCGCCCTCTCCGCGCCGCAGGTGCAGCGTCACCTCGCCGTCCGGCGTGAACTTCACGGCATTGCCCAGCAGGTTCAGCACCACCTGACGCAGCCGGGCCGCGTCGCCGCGGCGCCGCCGTGGCAGGTCGGGCTCGAACACGCACCGCAGGCTCACGCCCTTGGCCGCTGCCGCCACGTTGGCCGTGGCCAGTGCCGGCTCGATGCACTCGACCAGGTCGAACGCCTCATCGACCAGCCGCAGGACCCCGGCCTCGATGCGCGAGAGGTCGAGCACGTTCTCGATCAGGCCGAGCAGGTTGATGCCGCTCTTGCGGATGGTCTCGATCAACTGTTCGCGCGACGCGGCGTGCTGCTCCTCCAGCGCCAGCAGCTGCGCCGAGCCGATCACCGCGTTCAACGGGGTGCGCAGCTCATGGCTCATGTTGGCCAGGAAGCGCGTCTTGGCGCGATCGGCCTCCTCGGCACGCAGCTTGGCCTGCAGCAGCTCGGCGGTGCGCTCGTCGACATGCCGCTCGAGCTCGAAGTTCATGCCGCGCAGCGTCTCTTCCGACACCATCAGGTCGTGGTGCGCCTTCACCAGCGACGCCTCGCGGACGTTCTCGCGCTCGGTGAGCTGGTTGTAGGCATGGATGATGTCGCCGATCTCGTCGTTCGGCGCCTTGTCCACCAGCGTGCGCTCGCCGGTCTCGGTGCTGCGGTGCATGGCCGCCCGCAGGCGCGACATCGGCCCGGAGATGATCAGCCGAAAACCGATGCCGGCCGACAGCACCGCGATCACGAACGACGCACCCACCACCAGCAGCCCCACCTGGCGACGCAGGTTCTGCGCCTGCACCACCTCGGCCTCGGAGAACACCACCTGCAGCTCAGCCGGATCGTGCTCGCCCACCTCGAGTCGCAGCACCTGCTCGGGCGTCTGGCCGGTGCAGCCCACCTTCGGCGGCCAGGTCGCGATCGGGGTCGGCTCGCCGGGTGCACGGAACTCGACGCAGCGCACCGCGCGGTCGACCGCCAGCGGAGCGATCAGGTCCTGCGCCAGTTCGGCATGCCCGACGGCCGAGTAACGCGCAAGCGACGAGGCCGTTCGTGCCGCTTGGCTGCCCACCCGCGCACCGAGGTCCAAGGACTCCTCGCGCACCAGGTGGCGCTCCAGCGCCAGCAGGCCGAGGGCGACCAGCCCGATGAAGACCGGGATCAGCACGCTCAGGAACCGGGCGAACAGGCCGAAGCGCAGGCGGGAGCTCATGTGGCAGCGGTGCACCCAGGCACTCAATCGGCTGGCTTGACCCTGCCGGACTTCATCAAGGCCTCGAGCTGCGCGCGCTGGGCCACGGCCGCGTGGAACACCACGTAGCCATTGCCGCGCGAGGCCATGTAGAAGTCGACATTGACCGGCCTGCCGACGGCATCGATGAAGTCGGCGCACAGGACGAAGTGGGCCCCCATGCGCAGGATCACCGGGTGCGAGGTCACCGGGTGGAGCGCCCGCACCTCGCCGCTGCCGGGCACCAGGTACAGGTAGGCACCCTGCACCAGCTGCCGATCGATGTGCTGCTGCATGCCGGCCTGCAACGCGGCCTTGTCCTGCGCCGCCAGCGTCGCAGCGCCAGCGAGGGGCGGGGCGCCGCACAACGCGGCGGCCATGGCCAGCGCGGCAAGGCGGTGGGCGAGGATCATCCCGGGCTCCTTGCAACAGTCGACGGCACCGACGAGCCAGCGGCGGCGGCATGGCCTTGAACGGCCCGCTCGAAAGCGGCCAGGGCACGCCGCAGTCTCACTGCACCGGCGGGATCGGGCGGCGCGCCGCGGCGCAGCGCGGTCTCCTGGCGGGCCGCTTCGGCCGCGAGCGCTGCGGCACCCACCTGGGCCGCGTTGGACTTGAGCGTGTGCACCCGGCGCTGAAGGGCCGCCGCATCACCCGATGCCAGGGCGGCGTCCACCTCGTCGCAAGCCTTGCGGGCCGCCTCCCGGAAGGCCTGCAGCAATTCGTCGGCGTAGCCCGGATCAGAGCCGTCGGCCACCATCGGCAGCGAGGCCAGCACCGAGGGATCGAAGCACTCGTGCTCGTCATCGACGATGGCAGGCGCCGGAGCGGGTGTGGGCGGGGTTGGGGCATGGGGCATGGTCATGGGAGGCGTCGTGACAGGCGCGGTGACAGGCGTCGTGTCGGGTCGGGTGTCGGCACTGGGCGGCGGGCGCCAGCGCTGCACGGCGGCGAGCAGCCGATCCGCCAGCACCGGCTTGGTGAGGAAATCGTTCATGCCGGCGGCCAGGCAGGCCGCCCGGTCCTCGGCGAAGGCATTGGCCGTCAACGCGATGATCGGCAGCTTCTGCGCCAGCGCGCCGGCGCGACCGGCACGGATGCACCGCGTGACCTCGAGCCCATCCATGTCGGGCATCTGCCAATCCATCAGCACCAGGTCGAACCGGTCGGCCGACAGCAGGGCCAGGGCCTGGGCACCATCGGCGGCCATCGTGACCTGGCAGCCGGCATGGATCAGCATGCGCGAGACGATGGTCTGGTTGAGCGGGTCGTCCTCGACCACCAGAAGCCTGGTCAACGGATGAGACGAGTCTGTCCCATCGAGTGCGGCCGGCAGCGTGACCGGTGGCGGCGCGGTGGCCTGCCGGGCCACCCCCAGGCGGCTGACCAGCGCACTGCGCAGCACCGGCTTGATGATGTTGCGCGACAGGCGACAGGCATCGCGCGCCCATTCCAGCTCGACGGTTTCGGCACGCGTCATGCCGATGACCCGCTCGGGATCGATGGCGTCGGCAGCAGCCTCCAGCAGGCTCCAAGCCGCGGGCTCGTCGCTGGCCACCAGCACCCAGGGCGAGACGCCGGTACGGCGGTACGGCACCAGCCAGCGTCTCAACGCCTGGCCATCGGCCACGCGCTGGTGCGGGCTGCCCAGGCGCTGCAGCTGCGCGCCCAGCGCCTGGGCGCTGGGTTCGTGGGGCTCGTAGAAGGCGATCGGCGTGTGCAGCGGCGATGGCGGCTGCGGTGCGGCCACGGCGGCCGGCAGCCGAAGCAGCAGCTCGAAGCGGGTGCCGACCCCCGGCGTCGACTGCACCTCGATGCGCCCCTGCATCGCGGCAACCAGCTGGTGAACGATCGACAGGCCCAGCCCGCTGCCGCCGAAGCGGCGCGACGAGCCGTCATCGGCCTGCCGGAAGGGTTCGAAGATCACCGGCAGCAGATCGGCGCGGATGCCGACGCCGGTGTCGCTGACCGAGAGGGCAAGGTCACCCGGCCCTGCGCCCGGGCCGACACGCAGCACCACGTCGCCGGCGGCCGTGAACTTGACCGCGTTGCCCAGCAAATTGAGCAGGATCTGCCGCAGCCGCAGGCCATCGCCGTGCCGCCACGGCGCCAGGCCAGGGTCGACGATGCAGGCCATCGACAAGCCCTTGGCCCGCGCCGCCACCGACACCGTGGCCAGCGCGGCATCGATGCAGTCCAGCAGATGGAAGTCGGCCGGCACCAGGCGCAGTTCGCCGGCCTCGATGCGCGAGACATCGAGGATGTTCTCGATCAGCCCCAACAGGTTCATGCCGCTCTTGTGGATGGCCTCGACCAGGTGGCCTCGCGCATCGCCGTCGCCACCGCCGGTGGCCAGCAGCTGGGCCGCACCGATCACCGCATTGAGCGGCGTGCGCAGCTCATGGCTCATGTTGGCCAGGAAGCGCGTCTTGGCGCGCGAAGCCTCCTCGGCCGCGTCGCGGGCCTTGGCCAACTCACGCTCGTGTTCGCGGCGCCGCGCCAGCAACCCGTGCAGCGAGTGCGCCAGCTCGAGCAAGCCCCGTTCGGCCGGCTCGGCGCCATCGGCGCCGGGGACGGCCGCAGCGGCATCGTCGCGCAACTCGCGCACGCTCTCCAGCAACGAGTCCAGCACCTTCTGCTGCCGCGCCGCATCGGCCAGCAGTCGATCGTTGGCCTCCCTCAGCTCGTTGGACGACAGCTCCAGGCTGCGGGTGTGCAGGGCCAGGTCGCGGTCGGCCTGGGCATAGTTCTGCGACACCATGGCAAGCAGCCGTGCCAGGGCCTCGCCGGCAATGCCTTGCTCGCCATCGAGCACCTGCCGGGCCGGCTCGGGCCCGAGCGACCGGCGCAATTGCCGCACCAGCAAGGGGTGATGCGAGGCGCTCAATGGTCTACCCTTCACGCTGGGGAACGGCCCGGCGCGCTCATGTGTCAGCCGGTGCGGGGATGGTGGCCATGGCGCCGTGACGTCGGGGCGGGCGGATGCGCTGCGTCACGCGCGACGTGCCACCGGGCCGCGCAGCAGCGCCTCGAACGCCTGGGTCTCGACGGGCCGCGAATACAGGTAGCCCTGGTGCAACCCGCAGCCCTGCATCTGCAGTGCGCCGGCCTGGGCCTCGGTCTCGACGCCTTCGGCCACCACCCGCAGCTCCAGCATCCTGGCCAGCGTGATGATCGAGGCCACCAGGGCGCCGTCCTTGCCGCCGTGGTGCACGTCGCGCACGAACGAGCGGTCGATCTTCAGCTCGTCGATCGGGAATCGTTTGAGGTAACTGAGTGACGAGAACCCGGTGCCGAAGTCGTCGAGCGACAGACCGAAACCGCTTTCTCTCAGGTCCTGCAGCCGCGCCACGGCGCGCTCGACATCGGTCATCAGCAGCGACTCGGTGACCTCGAGGATCAGTTGCCGGGGCCGCAGGCCGTGGCGCGTGGTCAGCGTCTCGAGCTGCTCGACCAGGCCGTCGGCCATGAAGCACGGCGGCGCCACGTTCACCGAGACCGGCACCGTCTGCAGGCCGGCGGCAGACCAGCCGGCCAGCAACGCGCACGACTGCTCGAACACCCACTCGGTCAGCGGCACGATCAGGCCGGTCTCTTCGGCCAGCGGGATGAAGTCGGCCGGCGGCACCAGGCCGCGCAGGGGGTGTTGCCAGCGCACCAGGGCCTCGGCGCCGACGATGCGCCCGGTCAGCGAATCCACCTTGGGCTGCAGGTGCAGGCGCAACTGGCCGTTGGCGATCGCATGCCGCAGGTCGGCCTCGTGGGCCAGGCGGGCACTGGCCTCGGCGTTCATCGCTTCGCTGAAGAAGCGATGGCGCGCGCGGCCGGCGCGCTTGGCCTCGTACAGGGCCTGCTCGGCAAAGCGGATCAGCTCGTGGATGCCATGGGCATCGCGCGGGTACAGCGCGATGCCGGCGCTGGCGGTGACGCGCAGTTCGCGCCCGTCCCAGTCGATCGGCTGGTTGATCTGCTGCAGCAAGCGCTCGGCCGCGAGGGCCGCATGGTCGAGGCGGCCGATGTCCACCAGCATCAGGGTGAAGGCATTGCCGCCGATGCGCGCCAGCACCTCGGCATGCACGCTCGGGCGGCCCACCGAGGCCAGGTCGGTGCCCCGGGTGCCGCCTTCCAGCCGCGCCGCGATGATGCGCAGCACCGCATCGCCGGCGCGATCGCCCAGGGCGTCGTTGATGCTCTTGAAGCGATCGATGTCCAGGTGCACCACCGCGCATTGCCCGCCATTGCGCCGGGCCTGCTCGAGCACCGGCTCGGCCAGCTCGAGGAAGAAGTCGCGGTTGGGCAGCCCGGTCAGGCTGTCGTGCAGGGCCAGGTGGCGGATCTGCCGCTCGGCCTCGACGCGGTCGGTGATGTCCTGGGTGATGCCCTCGACCGCCACCCGCCGCCAGGCCCCGTCGTGCAGCGGCGCGGCCTGCTCGAACACCGTGCGGATGGCGCCGTCGAAGCGCTCGATCTGGAACACCAGCTGATAGGGCTGTCCCTCTGCGGCGACGGCCCTGCGGGCGTCGCGCACGCGCTCGCGGTCAACGTCGCGCACGCGGGCCAGGAACGATTCGGGCGTGACGCCGGCCTTGGCTTCGAGGGGCGCGCCGAAGATGTGGGCCAGCTGGTCGGAACAGGCCATGCGGCCCAGCAGATCCACCTCCCAGTGGCCCATGTGGGCCAGCCGCTGGGCACGCGCCAGGCTGTCGCTGGTGCGGCGCATGGCCTCGCTGGCCGCGGCCGCCCGCAGCCCGTAGCGCACCCGGTGGGCCAGCAGCACCCACTGGATCGGCTTGGTGATGAAGTCGGTGGCGCCGGCGTCGTAGGCGTGCTCGATCGACTCGGAGTCGTTCAGGCCGGTGAGCATCAGCACCGGGATGCGGTCGCCGCCAGGCATGGCCCGCAGCCGGCGGCAGGTGTCGAAACCGTCGATGCCGCCCATCACCACGTCGAGCAGTAGCAGGTCGAACCGTCCCGCCTCGAACAGCGCCAGCGCCTGTTCGCCGCTTTCGGCCTCGACCACCTGGAAGCCGGCATGGCGCAGCGTGCGGGCGGCCATGCCGCGCAACATCACATCGTCGTCGACGACGAGCAGCTGGGGGGTTGCGGGCAGGCTGTTCACCGCGGCGAAGCCTCCGCATGGGCCGCGCGCGGGCCGGCCGCCGCACAGCGGCGGCAGGTCGGCAGAGTGCCTTCAGGGCTGGCTTGGCTCGTCACGGCAACAACATCTCCTGGACGGGGAAGTCGTGGCTCGTTGCACCCGCGGCACGGGTGTCGCCTCCATCGCAATGGCCAAGCTCGAACTTCCGCTTGCCGTGGGTTTCGGCCAGGGCCGGCCCGGACTTGAGGGCCCCCGCAGGCCCATGGGCTGCAAATCGGGCCATCCTCGGGCCTGGCGTGGCCGAGTTCGCGATCGGCTCCCGATCGGCCGATCCGGCGCCAGCTGCCGTCGTGCCGAAACGACGGGCAGGCTGTGCGTGCCGTCAGCCGGCCGGCATCCGGCGCGGCGGGGCCACCGTCACCGCCCGGGCGCGCAACTGCCCGCAGCCGCCGTCCACATCCTGGCCGGCCGAGCGGCGCAGCTTGGTCAGGATGCCAAGGCGATGCAGGGCCCGCGCCAGCGCCGCTGCCTGCTCCCACGCCGGGCGCCGGTAGGGCAGGCCGTCGACACGGTTGTAGGGGATGAGGTTGAGCACCGCGAAGCGCCCGGCCAGAAGCCCGGCCATCTCGTCCTGCTCGTCGTCGTTGATGCCCTCGATCAGGGTCCACTGCAGTTGCATCGGGTAGCCGGTGGCCCGGGCGTAGGCATCGCCCAACGCCACCAGCTCAGCCGGCTCGATGCGCGGCGCACGCGGCAGCAGTTGCGCGCGGCGCTCGGCGCGGGTGGAGTGCAGCGACAGCGCCAGCGCCGGCTTGACGCGGCCCTGCGGCAGGCGCTCGAACACCCGCATGTCGCCAACGGTGGAGAAGACCAGGTTCTTGTGGCCGATGCCGCCGGCCGTGCCGAGCAGCTGGATGGCCTGGTCGACCTCGTCAAGGTTGTGCGCGGGCTCGCCCATGCCCATGAACACGACCTTCTTGACCGGCGCCAGCCGCCGAGCCAGCACCACCTGGGCCACGATCTCGGCGCTGCCCAGCTGGCGCAGCAGCCCGCTGCGGCCGGTCATGCAGAACACGCAGCCCACCGCGCAGCCCACCTGGGTGGACACGCACAGGCCCTGGCGCGGCAGCAGCACCGACTCGACGCTCTGGCCATCGGCCAGTTCCACCAGCAAGCGCTGCGAGCCGTCCTCGCCCGGGTGGCGCGACACCAGCCGCGCCTGGGCCTGCAGCCCGGCCGACAGCGCCGGCAGCGCGTCTTTCAGAGGAGCGGGATATTGCCCCTGCGGATGCTGTCCGGCCGCCTCCAGCGACAGCGCCTGGGCCCAATGCCGCAGCAGATGCGCCTCATGCCGCGGGCCGGCGCGCAAGGCGCGCAGGTGCCCCGACAGGGCCGCGAGACTGCGCCAGGCCAATGCATCCGACCGCGCCGGGTCCGACGGCAGCGGCCCGCCGAGGTCGGCGGCGACGGGGCGCGCGTGGGTCACGCCGTCACTCGATGCGTGCCACGTCGTCGAAGGCCAGGCGCGGGCCGCGCGGCCGGTGGCCCCGAGCATCGGGCCAGCCCAGGTTGACCAGGAAGTTGGCGCGGATGCGACCCTCGGGGAAGAAGGCCTCGTTCAGCCGGGCCGGATCGAAGCCGCTCATCGGCCCGGCGGCCAGGCCCAGCATCCGGGCAGCCACCATCAGGTAGGCGCCCTGCAGGCTGCTGTTGCGCAGCGCCGTCTCGGACGCCAGCGCGGCATTGCCGGCGAACATCTCGCGCGCGCCGGCAAAGGCCGGAAACTGCGTGGGCAGGTGCTCGAAGAAGCTCGAATCCGAGGCCACGATGGCCGTCACCGGGGCAGCCATGGTCTTGTCGACATTGCCGGGCGACAGGCAGGGCTTCAGGCGCGCCTTGGCCACCTCGCTGCGCACGAACACCAGTCGCATCGGCTGGCAGTTCATCGAGGTGGGCCCCCACTTGCACAGGTCGTACAAGGCGTGCAGCGTGGCGTCGTCCACCGGCTGCGGGGCAAACTGGTTGGCGGTGTGGGCATCGACGAAGGTCTGGGCCAGGGCCCGGGCATCGAGGGCGTTGGACATCGGAAGGCTGCCTTGGACAAGAGGGGCGCCGAGGATACCGCGCCGCACGCGGTTCGCTAGGCTGGAGGCATGGGCGCGCCGGGAGGGCAAGGCTGCGACGGTTCCACGGTGCCCAGCCACTTGAGCACCGTCTGGTAGAGGGCATGGGCATCCACCGGCTTGGCGATGAAGTCGCTCATGCCGGCGGCCAGGCAGCGTTCGCGGTCCTGCTCGAAGGCATTGGCGGTGAAGGCCACGATGGGCACCTCGCGGCCGCGCGGCAGCGAGCGGATGCGCCGGGTGGCCTCCAGCCCATCCATGCGCGGCATCTGCACGTCCATCAGGATCAGGTCGTAGGACTGCGTGGCCAGGCACTCGAGGGCCTCGAAGCCGTCGCCGGCCACATCGCACACCAGCTCGGCATGGGACAGCAGATCCAGCGCCACCTCACGGTTGGCGGCGTCGTCCTCGACCACCAGCACCCGTCGCCCGGCGTGGAACTCGCTGATCGTCACCTCGGGCGGCGTCGCGCGGGGCGCCGGCACGGTGTCGAGCGGCTCAGCCCGCGCCAGCCGCGCCGTGAACCAGAAGCTGCTGCCCTCGCCCGGCGCGCTGCGCACCCCGACCGCGCCGCCCATCAGTTCGGCCAGCTTGCGCGTGATGGCCAACCCCAGGCCGGTGCCGCCGTACTTGCGGGTGGTGGAGGTGTCGGCCTGTTCGAAGGCCGTGAACAAGCGGGGTTGCGCCGCGGGGTCGATGCCGATGCCGGTGTCACGCACCTCGAACTGCAGCAGCACGCTGTCGGGGGAGGCCTCGACCAGGCTCACCTCGATCGCGATGCGACCGCGCTCGGTGAACTTCACCGCATTGGAGGCGAAGTTCAGCAACGCCTGCTGCAGGCGGGTGGCGTCGCCCAGCAGCCGCCGGGGGATGCCTTCGCAATGCGCGGTCATCTCCAGGCCCTTGGCCACCGCCCGCGGTTGCAGCAGCGACATCACATTCTCGACGACGCCGCACACGCGCAGGTCGGCCTGTTCGAGCTGCAGCCGCGCAGCCTCGATCTTGGACAGGTCGAGCACCGCGTCGATGATCTCGATCAGGTGGCGGCCGGCGGTGTCGATGCGGTCCAGCCGTTCGGCCTGCAGCGGCGACAGACCGTCACGGCGCATCAGGAAGGCCATGCCGGTGATCGAGTTCAGCGGCGTGCGGATCTCGTGGCTGATGTTGGCCAGGAAGGCGCTCTTGGCCAGGTTGCCGGCCTCCGCGGCCTGCTTGGCGCGTTCCAGGCTGGCGGTACGCTCATCCACCAGCTGCTCCAGGTGCTCGCGGTACTCGCGCAACTCGGTCACGTCAGAACAACTTCCCACATAACCCACAAAGCCGCCCTGGCTGTCATGGCGCGGCACCCCGCAGTCGGAGATCCAGCGCCACTGGCCATCATGGCGCCGCACGCGGTAGGTCATGGTGAAGGGCCGGCGTTCGTCGAAACAGGCGCGGTAGCGGGCCAGGCAGGCGGCACGGTCGTCGTCGTGCACGAGGTCGGACCAGCCGAACCCCATCTCCTCGGCCAGCGTGCGCCCGGTCAGCTCGAGCGAGGCCTGGTTGACCCACGAGCAGGCTCCGTCCGGCTCGGCCACCCAGATCATCACCGGCGCCGAATCGGCCAGCGACCTGAAGCGGGCCTCGCTCTCGGCCAGCGCCAGCTCCATGCGCTTGCGGGCGGTGATGTCGCCCATCGTGCCGGTGACGCGCAGCACATGGCCGCGGGCGTCGCGCTCCACCACCTTGCCCTTGCCGGTCATCCAGCGCACGCTGCCGTCCTTGGCGACGATGCGGAACTCCACCGGCCGGCCGGATGCGTCAGACTCCGGGCGATCGAAGAGGCTTCGGGTCACCCGCTCGAAGTCCTGCGGGTGGATCAGTGCCTGCAGGAAGGCACGATCGATCGGCCGCTCGTCGACGTCATACCCGGTGAGCCCCCAGAAGCGCCGGCTGAGGTAGACCGTCCCGGCGGCGACGTCCCAGTCCCACAGGCCTTCCTCGTTGGCCTCCAGCGCCAGCATCAGCCGGGTCTCGCTGTCGCGCAGGCGCTGCTCGGAGCGGCGCTGGTGCGTGACGTCTCGAAACGACCAGAGCCTCGCCCGCTCGCCCGCCTGCGCCACCGAGCAGGTGAAGCGCTCGAACACCCGGCCGTCCTTGAACTGCAGCTCGTCGGTGCGCAGCTCGTCGGTGCCGTACAGGGCCTCGACATCGTGGACGAAGGCCTGTGGATCGGCCAGCTGGCTGAGCACATGCTCGATCAGTTGCCGATCCTGCCCGACGGCCAGCAGTGCCTCGGGAATGCCCCACAGCTCCTGGAACCGGCGGTTGTGGGTGATCACCCGGCCGTTGGCACCGACCACCAGGATGCCGTCGGCGGTGGCGTCCAGCGTGGCCCGCTGCATCGACAGGCTCGACACCACCGCCTCGCGCTGCCGCGCCAGGCGCAGCAACAGCCAGGTCAAGGCGCCGACCATCGCGAAAACCATCGGCAGGATCAACACGTTGCGGATCCGGGACAGGCGGATCTCGGTCTCGGCGGTGGCCATGGTGGTCTCTTCGTCCAGGCCGAAATTGACCACCAGCGGCAGCCCCTCGAGCCGCTGCCAGGCATACAGACGCAGGCGTTGGTCGGCCACCGCCACCACACGAAACACCCCGCGCGGCGGCGCCGACTCGCCGAGGAAGGGTCGATCCGCCGGCAGGCGCGTGCCCAGCACCTTGTCGACGTCGCGGCTTCGCGCCAGGTAGGTGCCGTCGTCGAACACCAGCGACACCGAATCATGGGGCGAGACCAGCAGGCGCGACAACGGCGCCGACAGCCACTGCGGCGACAGCGCCATCACGGCCTCGCCATCGACGCGGCCATTGCGCAGCAGGGGCCGCGACAGCTCGAGCACCCACGCCCCATCGCCAGCCCGGCGGCCCGGCCGACTCAGGTGCAGGCGATCCTCGGCCGGGGCGACGCGCGCGCGCCCGCCCGAGGCACCCACGGCCTCCATCGACGCACCGTCGCGGCTGGTGAACAGCACACGGCCCTGTCCATCGCGAACCTCGAACGACCCCCGCATCCCATTGGGCCAGGCCGTGCCGGACGCTCGGGCGGCGTCGCGCGCCGCCGCCTCATGGCCCTGCGAGACCTGGTCTCGAAACTGTCGCAAGGCCAGGTCGGCCGTGGCCAGCATCGACTCGATCTGGCCTGCCGTCGCCGCGGCCATCTGCGCGGCACGGTCACCGGCCTGGCGCATCGTGTTCTCACGCAGCAGTTCATGGGCCGCATTCAGGCGCCACAGGTACACGCCGATCACCACCGCAGCCAGCCACGGCAGGGCCCAGGCCACGCGCCGCAGCGCGGACGAGGACTCGACGATGGACCGTGACACTCTGGTGCTCATGCCGGCAACCAAGGGGAGGTGCCCATAAAGCTGAACCGGTCGATCGTGCTCCGTTTCGCCGCACGCCGCTGTCGCGCGGGTGAAGCCTGGGGCCCCGAACGTGACGAAACACCGCGATGGTCGGCATGTTGCGACGCGCGGTCCAACGGCGCTATGCTGACCCGATGAAGCCTGTATCGCCCTCGCGCGGCGACCCCTCCTCGCCGATGTCTGTCGCCCGCCGCCTGCAGGACGACGATGCGCCCGGCACGCCTCGCATCCCTCGCTCGGCGCGCCTGCTGCCGCAGGTCGCGGCCACCACGGCCTACCTGTGCCTGCTGGGGCTGGCAGCCTGCGGTGGCGGCGGAAGCGGCGGATCGTCACCCGTCGTCGAGCCCCCGCCGCCCAACCAGCCAACGGCCGTGCTGGCCAGCGGCCCCACCCCAGTGGCAGCGGGATGCACCGGCGGGCGCACCAGCGGCACGGTGTTCGCGGATGCGGAAGTCGAGCCGATGCTGGCCCTCGACCCCACCGACCCCAACCACCTGGTGGGTGCCTGGCAACAAGACCGGGCGAGCAATGGGGGTGCGCGGGCGCTGGTCAGCGCGGTGTCGTTCGATGGCGGGCGCAGCTGGAGCCGCACCTTGCACCCGATGTCGCGATGCGGCGGCGCCACCGCCGGATCAGCGGGCGACCACGAGCGCGTGTCGGATCCCTGGGTGGACATCGGTGCCGACGGCACGGTGCACCTGATGGGCCTGGCGTTCAGCGGCGCCGACTTCACGCCCAGTTCGTCCAACGCGATGATCGCCAGCCGGTCCACCGATGGTGGCCGAAGCTGGAGCGCGCCGGTCATCCTGCACCGAGACACCGACCAGGGCTTCAACGACAAGAACACGCTCACCGCCGATCCCACCGATGCGCGCCAGGTGTACGCGGTGTGGGATCGGCTGGAGGTCGACGGCAATGGCCCGACGTTGCTGGTGCGCAGCACCGACGCGGGGGCCAGCTGGCAGGCATCGCAGGTGCTCTATGCGCCGTCGGTCGCCGGCGGCGTCAGCCAGACCATTGGCAACCGGATCGTGGTCATCCCCGGCGGCCCCGACCGCGGCACGCTGCTCAACGTCTTCGTGCAGATCGATACCCGCCCGTCGGGCTCGCGATCCTGGGTGCGCCTGGTGCGCTCCGCCGACAAGGGCGCCACCTGGAGCGAGCCGATCACCATCGCCGAGCACCGCGCAGTGGGCACGCGCGATGCCGACACGGGCACGTTGGTGCGCGATGGCGCCATCGTGCCCACCATCGCCGCCGGCCCCACGGGGGCGGTGTGGGTGGCCTGGCAGGATGCGCGCTTTTCCGGCGGGCTGATCGATGCCATCGCGCTGTCGAGATCGGCCGACGGCGGCCGCACCTGGAGCGAGCCCGCGGCAGTGAACCGGCGTGCCGCGGTGGCCGCGTTCACCCCGGTGCTGCAGGCGCGCAGCGACGGCGCCTTCGGCCTGATGCATTTCGACCTGAGCAGCAACACCGCCGACACCGGCACGCTGCTGGCCGACCTGTGGCTGCTCACTTCACGCGATGGGATCAGCTGGACCGAGTCGGTGGTGCGGCGAGGCTTCGATCTGATGCTGGCGCCCAACGTCACCGGCGGGCGGTTCCTGGGCGACTATCACGGGCTGGTGGCGTCGGGCAGCACGTGGATTCCACTGGCCACGCTGCCCGGCACAGGCAGCGCCAACCGCACCGAGGTCTACAGCTGGCGCCTGGATGGGGCCGGCGCCGCGCGGCAGACATCGCCCCTCGGGGCACCGAGGCCGGGCACCGCGGCCGACCCGCACCCAGCCCGTGCCAGCGTGCCGCGGCTGGATGCCCTCGCCGAGGCCCGCTTCGCGCAGACCCACAGCGAGGCCCTGCGCCAGGCCTTGGAGTGGCGCCGTCCTGGATGGAGCGCGCGCATCGAGCGCCACCTGCGCGACCGTTGAGCCTGGCCGAGCCCGTGCGGCCAAACCGGTTCGCTCACTCGGTGTCGAAGCGCATGCCGGCGCGGGCCTGAAGGCGCTCCACCAGCGTCAGGCCCAGCAGCGCACCCGGGGTGTAGACCCCACCCTCGGCCCGATCACCCTGCGCCAGCAGGCAGCGCGCGGTCTCGGCCACGATGCGCGAGGTGGCGCCATAGCCGGGGTCGCGCTCGCCCTTGACCACCGTGCGCACGGTCTGACCTTCGGGGTTCGAGCCGACCAGCAGCACCTCGAACCGGCCGCGCTCGCGTTGCCGCGCACTGGGGCCCTGGCCCGGCCGCGGCAGCACCAGGCGCTGCAGCACGGCCCGGCTGGGCCCGAAATCCAGCAGCCGCCGCTGCCAGCGGTCGAGTTGCACCAGCCGCCGCGCCCGGCGCTCGCCCTCGGCGCCGTCACCGGTGGCCATGCGCTCGTCGTAGATGAAATCCTTCCCCCAGGGATGGCCGAGCAGGAAGTGGGTGCGATGCACGTTGCGGGTGTTGATCTCGGCCATCATGAACGGGCCGCTCCAGGTGCCGGCCAGGTCGTCGTGCACCGCGCCGCCCGGATCGGGCTGTGCCGGCCCTCGGAAGCCTGGCGTCAGCGCGAACGGGTCGGCCAGGCGTGCCGCCTCGTCCGGATCGTTGCGCATCGCTTCCAGTGTGGCCAGTGCACTGGCCATGGTGCCACCCGACAACGTGCCCTTCATCACCCGCACCAGCGAGCGCACCCGGGGCATCGGTGCACCGAAGCGCTGCTGCGCCACCGACTGCAGGTGCACCACCCCCAGATCAAACGGGATCGAATCGAAGCCGCACGAGAACACGATGCGCGCGCCGCTGCGCCTGGCCGCGGGCTGCAGCTTCGGGATCATGCGCGCCATCCAGCCCACCTCGCCGCACAGGTCGACATAGTCGGTGCCGGCATCGGCGCAGGCGTCGACCAGGGCCGTGCCGTATCGCTGGTAGGGCCCGACAGTGGTCAGCACGCAGCGCGCCTGCGCCACCAGCGCCGACAGGCCGGCCGCATCGCCCGCATCGGCACGGATCAGCGGCAGCTCGGGCGGCGCGCCGATGCGTTCGCGCACCGCCGCCAGCTTGGCCAGATCACGCCCGGCCAGTGCCCAGCTCAGTTCGCCCCCCACGCCGGCCGTGGCGTGAAGGTGTTCGGCCACCAACGCACCGGTGAAGCCGGTGGCGCCGAAGACCACCAGGTCGAAGTGACGCCGCGGCCCCGGCAGCGCGGAAGACCTGGCTCGGCTCATTCGATCACCTCGGGCCATTGCGTGTGGAACCACTGGCCGGCCGGCCGGTCGATGCGCTCGTAGGTGTGCGCGCCGAAGAAATCGCGCTGGGCCTGCAGCAGGTTGGCCGGCAGGCGGGCGCTGCGCAGGCTGTCGTAGTAGGCCAGCGAGGCACTGAACGCCGGCACCGGCAGGCCGTGGCCCACCGCCAGCGCCACCACCTGGCGCCAGGCCCCCTGGCTGCGGTTGAGCACCTCGCGGAAGAACGGCGCGAGCATCAGGTTGGGCAGCCCGGGCTCGGCCCGGTAGGCCTCGGTGATGCGGTTCAGGAAGCGCGCCCGGATGATGCAGCCGCCGCGCCAGATGGCGGCAATGCCGCCCAGGTCGAGCGCCCAGCCCTTCAGGTCGCTCATGTGCCGCATCAGGGCCATGCCCTGCGCATAGCTGACGATCTTGGAGGCATACAGCGCATCGTGCACCTGGGCCACCAGCGCCTCGCGCGCGGCCCCATCCAGTTGCAGCGAACCGGCAGCCGGTACCGGCCCTTGCAGCTGGGTGGCGGCCAGCAGGCGCAGCGGCTTCTGCGACGACAGCACCCGGGCCTCGACCGCGGCGTTAATGGTGCTGATCACCACCGCCTGCTCGGCCGCGTTGATCAGCGTCCACTGGCCGGTGCCCTTCTGCCCGGCCTTGTCCTGGATCAGCTCGACGATGGGCCGGCCCGTCTCCGGGTCTTTCTGCGCCAGCGCCTTGGCGGTGATCTGGATCAGGTAGCTCTGCAGCTCACCGCCATTCCAACGTTCGAAGATGCCGGCCATCTCGTCCATCGAGAAGCCGGCCGCCTGCAGCAGCGCGTAGGCCTCGCAGATCAGCTGCATGTCGCCGTACTCGATGCCGTTGTGGATCATCTTCACGTAGTGGCCGGCGCCACCCGGGCCGATGTGGGCCACGCAGGGCTCGCCCTCGGCGCGGGCGGCAATGGCCTCGAAGATCGGCCGCATCTCGGCCCAGGTGCTGGACGGCCCGCCGGGCATGATGGCCGGGCCCTTGCGCGCGCCCTCCTCGCCGCCCGAGACGCCGGCGCCGATGAAGCGCAGCCCCAGGCCCGACAGCCAGGCATCGCGGCGCTCGGTATCCGTGTACAGGCTGTTGCCGCCGTCGATGAGGATGTCGTCGGGCTCGAGCAGCGGAATCAATTGCTTGATCACCGCATCCACCGGCGCGCCGGCCTTGACCATGATCTGGATGCGCCGCGGCCGCTTCAGGCTGGCCACGAAGGCCTCCAGCGTGTGTGCGCCGACCAGCCGCTTGCCCGGGTGAGCGGCGATGAACTCGTCGGTGACGGCCGGGGTGCGGTTGTACACGCTGACCTGGAAGCCTCGGCTCTCCACGTTGAGCACCAGGTTCTGGCCCATCACGGCCAGGCCGATGAGGCCGAAATCGCTCGCTGCAGCAGTCATGGTCGTCCCGTGGAGCGCGGCGCGGACGCCGCGGTGGCTCGATTCTCGCGCCGGCCCGACACCAGCGATTTCAGCCGGGTTTCCAACGCCCGGGCCGACTCGCGCAGGCACTGCGCGAACGGCTCGGCCAGCGGGCTCGGGGCGCGCAGCAGCGGCGTCACCATGCCCACGTGGAACGGGATCGAGACCGCCAGCGGGCGGATGTTCAGCAGCGGCCCGGCCAGTTCGAGCGCGGTCAGTGGATTGACGATCGCCACCCCCAGCCCCTGGCGCACCAGGGCGCACACCGCCACCGCGCTGTCGGCCTCCACCGCCAGCCGCCGCGCGACGCCCGCCTCGGCAAACATCGCATCGATCTGCAGGCGGTAGGGATCGGCCGGCGAGAAGCTGATGAAGGCCTGGCCGGCAAAGTCAGCGGGCTTGAGCACCTTGCGCCCGAGCAGCGCGTGCCCCTGCGGCAGCACGGCCACCTCGTCGGCGCGCAGCAGCGGCTCCAGCCGCGTGCCCGTCGGGGCCTGTCGCGCCTCGACCAAGCCCAGGTCGAAGCGCTGCTCGGCCAGCCAATGCTCGAGCAGGGGCGACTCGAGCGAGCTGATCGCCAGCCCCGCCTGCGGGCGCTTGGCGATGAAGCGCCGCGAGGCCTCGGGCAGCAGCGCATGGGCCAGGGCCGGCAGGCAGCCCAGCGTCAGACGACCCTGGGCGAACTCGCGCAGCCCCCGGGCCACGGCGGCGATGCGCTCGAGCCCGACATACGAGCGCTCGATCTCCTCGAGCAGCGCCTGCGCCCGCGCCGTGGGCCTGAGGCGGCCGCGCACCCGGTCGAACAGCGCCAGGCCCAGCGTGTGCTCCAGCCGGGCCAGCTCGCGGCTGACGGTGGGCTGCGAGCTGCCCAGGCCCTCGGCGGCCCGGGTGACATGGCCCGCGGCCATCACCGCCCGGAACACCTCGATCTGCCGATGGGTCAGGCGCATGGCATATCCGAATTGAATCGATGAGCGCATTCTCCGTCATTGCATGAATCACTCCGAGCGGCGACGATGGCGACATGAACCCTTTTCCCGCCCCCCTGCTGCGCCAGCTCGCCGCCGACCACGGCACCCCGTTGTGGGTCTACGACGCCGAGACCGTGCGCCAGCGCATCGCCGCGCTCAGGTCGTTCGACGTGATCCGCTATGCCCAGAAGGCCAACTCCAACCTGCACCTGCTGCGCCTGATGCGCGACGCCGGCGTGAAGGTGGATGCGGTGTCGCTGGGCGAGATCGAGCGGGCCCTCGCGGCCGGCTTCTCGCCCGCCGACGGTGGGCTGGTCTTCACCGCCGACGTGCTCGATCGCGCCACCCTCGAGCGGGTGGCCACGCTGGGCATCCCGGTCAATGCCGGATCTGTGGACATGCTGCACCAGCTGGGCCAGCGCTCGCCCGGCCACCGTGTGTGGCTGCGCATCAACCCGGGCTTCGGCCACGGCCACAGCCAGAAGACCAACACCGGCGGCGAGCACAGCAAGCACGGCATCTGGCATGCCGAGCTGCAGGCGGCGCTGGACGCCATCCGCAGCCATCGCCTGCACCTGGTGGGCCTGCACATGCACATCGGCTCGGGCGTCGACTACGCCCACCTGGGGCAGGTGTGCCAGGCGATGGTGGGCCTGGCCGCCCGGGTGTCGCTGCCGCTCGAGGCCATCTCGGCTGGCGGGGGCCTGTCGATCCCCTATCGCGATACCGACGCGTCCATCGACGCGGCCCACTACTTCAGCCTGTGGGATGCCGCGCGGCGGCAGATCGCCCAGGCCCGCGGCCACGCTATCCAGCTCGAGATCGAGCCCGGGCGCTACCTGGTGGCCGAGTGCGGCGTGCTGCTGGCGGAAGTGCGGGCGGTGAAGGCCCAGGGCTCGAACCGCTTCACGCTGGTCGATGCCGGCTTCAGCGACCTGATGCGCCCGGCGATGTACGGCAGCCACCATGGGGTCACCCTGCTGCCGGCGGATGACTCGCCCCGCCCGGTTCAATCGACGGTGATCGCCGGTCCGCTGTGCGAATCGGGCGACGTGTTCACGCAGGCCGAGGGCGGCGTGGTGCTGACCCGGGAGCTGCCCGCGGCCCAGGTGGGCGACCTGCTCGTGTTCCACGATGCCGGCGCCTATGGCGCCTCGATGTCGAGCAACTACAACACCCGCCCCCTGGCCGCCGAGGTGCTGGTCGATGGCGGCCAGGCGCGGCTGATCCGGCGGCGGCAGTCGGTGCAGGAGCTGATGGCGCTGGAGCAGGGCCTGGCCTGACCCCGGGCCGCCCATTGGCCTGGGATGGCCGCGCGAGATCGCTAACGCCGATTCACCACGGCCTGCGCGGCCACGGCCATCAGTGTGAAGCCCAGCATCAGCCAGCCCAGGTTCACCGGCCCCTGGTGCGACACCCAGCCCACGGCGTAGCCGCCCAGCGCGCCGGTCAGCTGCTGGCACAGCCCGGCCACGGCAGCCGCGGCCCCGGCCATCGCGGGCACCAGGCCCACGGTGCGGGCCAGGCAGGCCGGCACCAGCAACCCGTGGCCCACACCCAGCAGCATCAGCGGCATCGAGAACGCCAGCGGATGCCTCACCCCAGCCAGCCCCAGCGCCAGCAGGACCGTGATGCCGCCCAGCGTCAAGCCTTGCCCCAGCGCCATCAGCCGACGCTCGCCCAGCCGATGCGCCCAGCGGCTGGCCGCGAAATTGCCGACGACGTACGACAACGGCACCTGCATGATGTACCAGCCCACCTGGGCCGGACCAACGCCCTGGATGTGCAGCACCAGCGGCGCGCCGCTGAGGAACGCATAGAACGCCGCCACGGTGAAGGCCAGGATGGCCACGTTGAGCACGAAGGCCGGCTCGCCCAGCAGACGCCGGTAGGCGGCCCCCATGTCCCGCAGCCAATGCGAGCCGGCCGGCACCGTGGGCCTGGCTGCCGGCAGGCCGCGCCAGGCCGCCAGCCACAGCACCATGGCCAGCACCAGCACCAGCAGGAAGTTGGCGTGCCAGCCCAGCCGCTCGTGCAACTGGCCGCCGATCAGCGTGGCCGCCGGCGGGCACAGCCCCATCACCATGCCGACATAGGCCATCACCCGCGTGCGCTGCGGCCCCTGGAACAAGTCCTGCACGCTGGCCCGTCCGGCCACCAGGCCCGCGCCGCTGCCGGCCCCCTGCAGCAGGCGCGCGGCAATCAGCGTGGGCAGATCGGTGGCCAGTGCACCCAGCAATGAGCCTGCCGCGGCCACCGCCAGCCCGACCAGCAGGATGCGGCGCCGCCCGTGACGATCGGACAAGGGCCCGTAGAACACGCCCAGCCCGCCATACGCAATGACGTAGGCACTGAACGTCAGCTGCACCGCGGCCTGATCGGCGTGGAAGCGTGCGCTCCAGTCGGGCATCGACGGCAGGCAGATCGTCATCGCGATCAGGCCGAACGCGATCTGGGCGATCAGGTTGGCGACCAGCCGAAGCGGCGGCGTGGGGCTCGAGGTCATCGTGGGCGAACGCGGCGGCCAGTGGTCGAACGCCTCAGCGCAGGAAGGCGTCGTAGCCCGTCTTGATGACCAGCGACAGCACCACCACGATGAACACGCCACGCACGAAGCCCGTGCCGTGGCGCAGCGCGAGCCGCGAGCCGATCAGGCTGCCGGCCACGTTGGCCACGGCCAGCACCACCCCGATGTGCCACCACACATGCCCCTTCACCGTGAACAGCACCAGCGCCGAGGCATTGGTGGCGGCATTGAGCACCTTGGCGGCGGCCGAGGCATTCAGGAAGTCGTAGCCCAGCACGCGCACCAGCAAAAAAATGAACAGGCTGCCGGTGCCCGGCCCGAAGAAGCCGTCGTACCAGCCCAGCACCGCGCCGATCGCACAGGCCGCGGCACGCTCGGCCGTCGGCGACAGGTGTGGCGCATGCACATCGCCCAGGTTCTTGCGGGCCAGCGTGTACAGCAGCACCCCCAGCAGGATGAAGGGCAGTGCCTTGCGCAGGAAGCCGGGGTCGAGCTGGGTCACCGTCCAGGCGCCGAGCACGCTGCCGGCCAGGGCCGCGAACGCGGCCGGCAGCACCACCGCCCAGCGCATTGGCACGCGCCGGCTGTATTGCACCGCGGCCACCGAGGTACCCCACACCGAGGCACTCTTGTTGGTGCCCAGCATGGTCGCCGGCGGCGCCCCTGGGTAGGCCGCGAACAGCGCGGGCACCAGGATCAGACCACCCCCGCCAACGATCGAATCGACCATCCCGGCCAGCAGCGAGGCCAGCGCGACCAGGGCGAATTCCATCAGCGAGCCGGTTCACCCACGCGCACCAGTCCCGCCTCGATGCGCGGCGGGCTCTTGAGTGTCTGCAGGATCACGCAGTAGCGCTCGGTCAGCCGCAGCACCGTGGCCAGTTGCTCGTCGCTGGCCGGCGAGTCGACCTCGAAGCGCACGCGGATGTCGGTGATGCCCACCGGGGCGTCCTTGGCCACGCCCAGGGTGCCGCGGAAGTCGCCATCCCCTTCGACGATCACCTCGACGCGGTTGAACGGGAGGCCCATCGCGGTGGCAACCACGTTGAAGGTCACGCCGGCACAGGCCACCAGGCTCTCCAGCAGCATGTCGCCCGAGCAGGCCTCGGAGCCATCGCCGCCAGCAGCCGGGTGCAGCCCGGCATCGAAGCGCGCGAAGCGGTTCTCAATCGCACACGACGTGGTGCCGGGCCGCAAGGTGCCGCGGGCATGAAAGGTCTGCCGCGCCGCGGCGGGATCGTCCTTGTAGCGAGCCTTCAGCGGGGCCTGCACCTGGCGAAGTTGGTCTGCGTTCATGGGATCGGGTGGTGAGCCGGCGGTCGTTCGGCGAAGAAGGCACTGTAGTGCACGGCGAGGGCCGCGACCGGGCCGACCACGATCGCTGGCGCACCGGGCCAGCGCCTGGTCATGCGAAGGAGGCGACGACGTGATCTGGCACTAGGATCACGACCTGATGCACACCGCCCCGTCCTGCTCCTTCCCGCCCTTGCCCGGGCCCCCCCGGCGGCCGACGGCCCGTCCACTGTCGCAGGTCGGCCATCGATGAAGATCCATCGCAGCGACCTGGCCCACGCGGCCACGCTGGAAGGCGCGGTGGTCGTCATCGACGTGCTGCGCTCGTTCACCACGGCCGCCTTCGCGCTGGCCGGCGGCGCGAGCGAGGTGATCGCGGTCGACTCTCCTGACCGGGCCAAGCAACTGGTCGTGCACGATCCCCGCGCCCTGACCGTGGGCGCCCGCGGCGGCGGCGCACCGGTGCCGGGGTTCGACCTGGGCAACTCGCCTTCGCGCCTGATCGCAAGAAACGGCCAACCGGATGCCTCCCTGCTCGCCGGGCGTCGCGTCATCCTGTACACGGCCGGAGGCACGCAGGGCCTGGCGGCCTGCCGCAGCGACACGCGCCTGTGGGCGACGAGCCTGGTCTGCGCGGCAGCCACGGCGGCCCACCTGCTGGCGGTGGCACCGCCCCAGGTGACGCTGATGGTGACCGGCACCTGGACCGATCGCGACGGCGACGAAGACCATGCGTGCGCCGATCTGCTCGAGCAGTTGCTGCAGGGCCGCGACCCTCCGCGCGGGCCCTATGTCGAGCGGGTGCGGCGATCGGACTTCGGGCGCCGGTTCGGCACCGCCGAACACCCCGAACTGCCGGCAGGTGATCTGGACTGTTGTGCCCTGGCCGACCCGTTCGACTTCGCGATGCCGGTGCACCGCACGCCGCAGGGCCTGGCGCTGGTCGCCTGGCGGCCGGGCCCGGCCTGAGCGATCATCGGCCATCCCCATCTGCATCCCCACCTGGTTCTGCGCCATGGCTCTCGACACCTGGTTGATCTACCTGCTCGCGGCCATCGGCCTGTCGCTGTCACCCGGCCCGAACAGCCTGCTGGCCCTGACCCACGGCGCCCTGCATGGCCATCGCAAGACGCTGTTCACCATCTTCGGCGGCGCCGTCGGCTTCGTGGTGATCATCGCCGCCTCGATGTTCGGCATCGGCGCGCTGCTCAAGGCCTCGCTGGTGTGGCTGACGGTGATGAAGTGGGTGGGCGGGGCCTACCTGGTGTGGCTGGGCATCCAGGTGTGGCGCGCCCCGACGATCGGCACGCAGGTCGATGCCACGGCCGGCCCGGTGACCGAGGCCAGCATGGCCTGGCAAGGCGCCCTCTCGGCCATGACCAACCCGAAGGGCATCCTGTTCTTCGCGGCCTTCCTGCCCCAGTTCATCGACCCGGCACGCAGCCTGCTCACGCAGTTCGCGATCATGGCCGGCACCTTCGTGGCCATCGAGATCGTCACCGAGATCGTGCTGGCCACCATGGCCCACCGCATCCGCCACTGGCTGCAGCGGGTGGGACGCCGCTTCAATCAGGTGTGCGGGGGCCTGTTCATCGCCATCGGCGTGGCCCTGCCGCTGCGCGGTTGAAGTGCACGCCGCTTGCATGGCCGGGGCGTTCGGTGGCACTCGGCACCAGCCCAACGGATCCGTCGACGACAAAGAAAAAGCCACCGCGGGCGAGGCCGGCAGTGGCTTGATCGAAAAGTGATGGCGGAGTGGACGGGACTCGAACCCGCGACCCCCGGCGTGACAGGCCGGTATTCTAACCAACTGAACTACCACTCCGCGTTGGTGAGCCTCGAACTATAGCACAAGCCTGAGGCGGCGCACAACAGGCCCGGTGCGCGTGGCGCCTGGGCCTCACGGCATCGGTACGCCGCCGGCCGACGTCAGGCCGCTCGCATCACCGGAACGACCAATGCCGATGGGCGAGATAACTGCTGAACACAGGGGCCATCACGCCGACGGCATGCGCCAGTTCGAGCCGCCAGCGATCCACGCCCAGCCACGGCAGCACCCAGTAGGCCAGCGCCATGCTGATAAGCCAGGTCTGGGCCACCGCGGCCACGTTGACCAGCGCGAATCGCAGTGCGGATTGCCCCACGGTCTGGCCACTGGTGGTGAACACGAACGCTCGCGCCAGCACGAAGGCCGTGGCCATGCCGATGAGGTAAGCCAACACCACCGCCCACGAGAACGACAGCCAGCGGCTCAACACGATGCGCGAGCCGAAATTCACCAGCGCCGCGAAGCCCCCGGTGGCCAGGAACAGCACGAACTGCCGCGACCTGAAGCCGGCGCCGTCGGGCCCGGGCGAGCGCGCCGTCACGACGCCGCGTCCCGCGCCATGCGCCGGCCGAAGGCGATGCTCTCGGAGATGCCGCGGTCCTCGGGGTAGTAGTACGAGGTATCGGCCACCCACAGGCCGCGCACCGGCAGCGCCACCGGCGGCAGCGTGCGCAGGTGGCCCGGGCCGCAGATCGGCTGGGCATGGCGGTAGCGGCTGGCGCGGATCTCGATGAGGTCGTCGTCGGCGAGCTCCGGCTGGATGCGCCGCAGGTAGCGCCGCACCTTGTCGAGAAAGACCTCGTCGGGCTGCGCATACAGCGGGTGGTCGCCGGGCATGTAGAAGGGCACGTACACCACGTGCGGATCCAGCGGCCTGAGGTTGGTGTATTCGACGAATCCGGGGATGTCCATCGAGACATCGTGGATGTTGACCCAGAAGTTGTCGGTCACCGGCCGGCGCAGCGCGGCGATCACGCACACCACGGCGATGTTCTTCTGCGACTCGAACTGCGCCCGCACGTCGGCCGGCAGGCCCGGCATCAGGCCACTGACATAGGGCAGCGGAATGGTGCTCACCACCTTGTCGAAGGCATGGCGCTCGCCGTCGGCCACCACCGCGCGCACGGCGCCCTGCTCGATCTCCACCCGCTCGACGCGCGAGCGCAGCCGCACCTGGCCGCCACGGGCCTCGATGTCACGCTGCATCGCCTGCAGCAGGGTCTCGGAGCCGCCGTCGAGCCAGCCCAGCTTCTCGCGCATCAGGTTGTAGCGCGAGCGACCGATGCGGCGGATGCGACTCCAGATCCAGGCCGCCGAGAGGTGGTTGGCGTGCTGGTGGAACTTGTAGTCGAACAACCTGCGCCACAGCAACTCGAAGGCCCGGTCGCCGATCCAGCGGCGCAGCCAGGCAGTGGCCTCGACGTCGTCCAGGTCGTGCCAATCGTTGCGTCGGATCGAGGCGAACGCATGCAGCCCGCAGCGCAGCCGGTCGATCAGCGGCAGCCGGTCGAAGCGCAGCAGCGCCATCGGGTTTCCCCAGCGGTGCAGGCGCCCATCGATCCAGTAGCCCATGCGGGTTTCGGTCCAGTGCATGCGATCGGCCAGGCCGAGTTCGTCCAGCACCTGAAGAAACGCCGTGTCGGAGGTGCAGTGGAAGTGGTAGTAGCGCTCGATGCGCAGCCCGGCGAAGTCGAAGGCCGCAGCCATTCCACCGACGCGGTCGTCGGCCTCGAAGACCACCGCCCGATGGCCGTCGCGGGCCAGCTGGTAGGCCACCGCCAGCCCCATCGGCCCGGCCCCCAGCACCGCAATGGTCTGCCCCGCCACGCTCAGAACTCCAGCACCACGTGGCTGTACACCGGGTGGCGGAAGGTCTCGTCCACGGCCTGCGCGAAGGGCGTGCAGGCCACGTCGAACAGCCCGGGCCAGTCGATCACCTCGAACTCGTCGCGGGCCACCAGCGCGGCCAGTTGCTGCGTGGTGAAGGGCGGATCGCGGTCGAACAGCGCCCAGCCGGCCAGCAGCGCATGGAACAGGCCGTAGGGGATCTTCACGATGGGCGTGCGCGAGCCGATGCTGCGCCGGATCTGGCGGATGATGTCGATGTAGTCGACCTTTTCGTGGCCCGAGATGTTGAACACGCCGCCGGGCACCTCGCGCTCGAGGCAGCGCTGGATGATGTGGCAGAAGTCGCCCACGTACAGCGGCTGGCGCATGTAGCGGCCATGCCCGGGGATCGGGAACACCGGCACGCGACGCATGAAGCGCGCCAGCCAGCCCAGGTGCTTGCGATCGAACCAGCCGAACATCAGCGTGGGCCGCAGGATCGGGCCGGGCAGGCCGGCTTCGCGCACCATGGCCTCCTGGGTCTTCTTGCTGCGCGTATAGAAGTCGTCGGCGACCGACTCGACCACCGACGAGCTGATGTGCACCAGGTGGTTCACGCCATGGCTGCGCATGGCCTGCAGCACATGGCATGTCGAGTCGATGTTGTTGCGCTGGAAGTCGTTCCAGTCGTTGCCGCCGATCTGTGCCTGCAGCATCACCACCGCCTGCGCCCCCTCGAAGTGGCGGGTCCAGTCGCCGGGCTCGGCCAGGTCGGCAAGCTCGAGCTCCAGGCCAGGCTGCATGCGCCGCAGCACCTCGAGGTTGGCCTGGTGCTTGTCCAGCACCACCAGCCGGCGCCAGCCGTCGGCCACCAGGCGGGCCACCAGGTTCTGGCCGACCAGGCCGGCGCCGCCGGGCAGCAGGATCTTTGCGTTGCGGTCCACCGATCAGGGTCCGATCACGACGAGGGACGAAGGGGCATTCTGGCAAAGTCGATTCGCGCATCGACCGGCCGATGCGCTGGGCAGCGGTGCCTCACAGGTCCAGCCGATGGAAGATGAAGCCCGGCAGCCTTCGGATCACCGCCATGATCAGCCGCCACTGGGCGGGTGCGTACACCACCGGGGTGCCGCGGCGCATGCCCTGCACGATGCGTCGCGCCACCGCGCGCGGGTCGGCCAGCCGGCGCCCGGCGGCGGCCAGGTGGGCCGTCATCGGCGTGGCCGTGGGGCCCGGCTTGACCAGCACCACCGTCACGCCGCTGGCAAACAGCCGATGGCGCAGGCCTTGTGCAAAGCCATCGACCAGCGCCTTCGCCGATCCATAGACGTAGTTGGACCGGCGCCCGCGGTCTCCGGCCACCGATCCGATCAGCGCGATGCACCCCCGGCCGGCTTGCTGCATCGGCCCCGAGAACGCCTGCGCCCACAGCACCGGCGAGACGGCATTGACGCGCAGCGCGGCCGCCAGCAGCTCGAGGTCGCGCTCGCACTGCGCCTGCTCGGGCAGCCAGCCCTGGGCGATCAGCACCTGCTGCGGGCAGCCTTCGGCCACGATGCGGCCAACCGCCTGCGTGATGGCCTGCGGGTCGACGAGATCGGCCGCGCACACCTGCACCCGCGATGCCGAGCTGCGCACCCGCAGGTCGGCCGCCACGCGCTCGAGCCGGCCGGCATCGCGGCCGACCAGCACCAGGTCAACGCCCGGTGCACCGGCGCCCTCGACCCACAGCCTGGCGCACTGCTCCGCGATGGCCGAGGTGGCGCCCACGATGACGATGCGTTCCGGCGTGCCCACGATCAGCTCCCCATCAGCCGGCGCGACATGGCCGAGGCAATGCCCGGATCGCGCCAACGTTCGAACTCGGCCGACCGAGGATATCCGGCCTCGAACAGGGCCCGGGGCATGCGGGCATCCTTGGCCAGGTAGAGGCGGCCGCCGGCCTGCTGCACGATGGCGTCGAGCCGCTCGAACAGTTGCGCCGTGCTCGAGCCGCGGTTCGGAAAGTCCAGCGCCAGCGTCAGGCCATGCCGCGGGAAGCTCAGCATCCCGATCGCCGTGCGGGGCCCGAAGGTCTTGATCACGCCCAGGAACGAACCTTCGCCCGACCGGCGGATGGCATCCAGCATGGCCTGCGTGGCGTCGCGGGCCACCGCCATCGGCACCACGCTCTGGTACTGGAAGAAGCCGCGCGGGCCATAGACCCGGTTCCAGTGGCCCAGGGCGTCGAGCGGGTACAGCAGTTGCCCCTGGTGCACCCTGGCCAACGCCGTGCGGCGGCGGTGCCAGTGGTAGTACAGCGCATTGCCGGGCCGCACCGTCCAGCGGTTGAAGAGCGACACCGGCGGCACCCAGCGCACCTCGCGCTGGCGTCGCGGCGCCACCTGTCCCTCCTGGCTGGGCGCGGGCCGGGAGCGCATGAACAGGCCGCGCGGCCGGGCGCCCGACAGGCCATCGATCCACGACACGGCATGCTCCCAGCCGGGCTCGGCCTCGTCCGACAGCGCCAGGAACTCGTCCAGCCCCTCGAACGGCAGCGTCTGGGCCTCGAGCCACGGCCCAGGCACCGGCATCAACTGCAGGCACGCGCGGACGATCACGCCGGTGAGCCCGATGCCGCCCACCGTGGCCTCGAACCAGCCCCGCTCGCGGTCGGGGCCGCAGACGATGCAGGCACCATCGGTGCGCTGCAGTTCCAGCCAGCGGACGTGATCGCCGAAGTTGCCGCGGCGGTGGTGGTTCTTGCCATGCACGTCGTTGGCGATGGCGCCGCCCACCGTCACCCACAGCGTACCGGGCGTCACCGGCAGGCTCCAGCCACGCGCCAGCGCCAGGGCCTGGATGTCGCGCAGCAGCACGCCGGCCTCGCATTCGAGCTCGCCGGTGGCCTCGTCGAAGCGGATGAAGCGGTCCAGCCCGCGGGTGTGCCACAGCAGGCCCCCCGGATTCAAGGCCGCATCGCCATAGCTGCGCCCCAGGCCATGCGCAAGCCCGGCCATGCCGGTCGCCGCAGCGGCGCGCATCGCGGGCGCCACCTCGTTCCTGTCGTGAAGAAGCACCCGCGGCCCCCGTGCTGGCGGCCACAGCCGGCCCCAGGCCTGGGCGGCTACCACGTCCAGTCCAGGCTGCCCAGCGCCAGCGAGGCCGCGAAGGCGACGCCGGCGGCCAAGCTGGCCTTGTCCTTGACCGCGAACACCAGCGGATCATCGTGCATGCGGCCGCGATGGGCCTGCATCCACATCCAGCTGACCCAGAACGCGAGCACCGGCACCGCGCCCCACATCAGGCCCGGCGTGCGATAGAGCCGCAACACGGCATCGCTGTTCAGGTACAGCGCCAGCACCAGCGCAGAGCAGAAGCCCGACGCCACCCCCAGCGACTGCAGCAACGGCGCATCGCCGACCAGGTAGGCGCGGCCCGCCGCGCCCTGCTCGCCCTGCTGCTGGCGCATGGCCATCTCGGCGTAACGTTTGACAAAGGCCAGCGAGAGGAACAGGAAGCCGCAGAACACCAGCAGCCAGTAGGTGAGCCGCACATGCACCGCGGCGGCGCCGGCCGCGACGCGCAAGGTGTAGAGCATGGCCAGCGTCAGGCAGTCGATGATCAGCAGGCGCTTGAGTCGCCACGAGTACAGGCTGGTCAACACGAAGTACGCCAGCAACCACGCGGCGAAGACCCGGCCCAGCGGCCAGGCCAGCAGCATGGCCAGCATGAACAGCAGCGGCGCGGCCACCACCGCGTTCCAGGCGGGAATCACCCCGGCCGCCAGCGGCCGCAAGCGCTTGCGCGGATGTGCACGGTCGCTGTCCAGGTCGAGCAGGTCGTTGCCGATGTACACCGCCGAGGCGCACAGGCTGAAGGCGACGAAGGCCAGCACCAGCAGGGCCCACAACTGCCAGTCGCCCAGTTGATGCGCGCCCAGCAGCGGCACGGCCAGCAGCAGGTTCTTCAACCATTGGTGCGGGCGCATCGCCCGCAGCCAGGTGCGTCCGCCGGCCGGTGCCGCGGCAAACACCTGCTCGACCTGGAACTGTGCACGGGCGCGCTGCAGCACCCCTAGCGAGGGCGCCACCACCACCGCCTGCCGAGCCCGTGGCCACACGGCCAGGTCGGCCGACGAGTTGCCGGCATAGTCGAAGCCCTGCTCGCCGTAGCGCTGCACCAGCACCTCGGCCTTGCGCGCGCCGGCCAGGTTGTCGTGGCCATCGCTGGCCAGCACCTCGTCGAACAGGTTCAGGTGCCCGGCGACCGCGTCGGCGATGGTCCGGTCCGACGCGGTGCACAGCACCAGCCGCCGGCCCTCGCGGGCCTGCTCGCGCAGCCAGGCCAGGAACGCCTCGTGGTAGGGCAGGGTCGCCGGGTCGAAACTCGCTCGCGCCGCCAGCGCCTGCTTCACGGCCGCCTTGCCACGCCACAGCCAGACGGGCAGGCGCAACAGATCCAGCGGCCGCTCTCGAACGACCCGGATGGCCGACTCGTGCAGCATGTCGGTGCGCACCAGCGTGCCGTCCAGATCGACGACCAGAGGGGGTTGGCTGGAACTCATCTCAACGATGCGAAAGCCGGCAAGGGACCCACGGGCAGAGCAAGGGTGGGCGGATTGTCCATGCATCCTGCTTCTCCGCGCGCCACCCTCCGGGTCATGGCGAGTACGGACGCCGACCCGACCGAGGATTCCTGCACCTGCGCCCAGCGGAGAATCCAGCATGCCCGCTGCACTCCTGATGGTCTTGTCCACCGCCCTGTTCGCCCTGATGGGCGTGGCCGTAAAGTCGGCGTCCGCCCACTACGGCACCGGCGAGATCGTCGTGGTGCGCAGCCTGATCGGCACGTTTCTGGCGGCCGGTCTGGCGTGGCATCAAGGCGTCTCCTTGTCCACACAGGTGCCGGGCCGCCATCTGTGGCGCGGCCTGGTGGGCACGTCCTCGATGCTGCTGTGGTTCGCCGCGATGTCGCGCCTGCCATTGGCCACGGCGGTCACGCTGAACTACATGTCGTCGGTGTGGATGGCCTGCTTCCTGTTGCTGCGCACCTGGCGCGGGCATGGCCCGATCGATATGCGGCTGGTGACCACCGTGGCCCTGGGCTTCGTCGGCGTGGCGCTGGTGCTGCAGCCCACCCTGAGCCAGAACCAGCTGGGGTTCGGGCTCCTGGGGCTGGCATCGGGCATGTTCTCGGCCGCCGCCTACCTGCTGGTGGCCGCCCTCGGCCGCGCGGGTGAGCCGGAGCAGCGCGTGGTGTTCTACTTTTCGCTGGTGGGCGTGGCGGTCGGCCTGGCGGCGGTGCCGCTGACCGGCGGCTTTCATCCCCATGGCAGCGAAGGCCTGTGGCCACTGGTGGCGGCCGGCGTCCTGGCCACGGTGGCGCAACTGGCCATGACCCGGGCCTACGCCATCGGGCGGCCGCTGGTCAACGCCAGCCTGCAGTACCTGGGCATCGTGTTCTCCTTCGGCCTGGGCGTGTGGTGGTTCGACGATCCGGTCACCGCGCCGGCACTGTTCGGCATGGCGCTGATCATCGCCGCGGGCTTGCGGGCCACGCAGGTGCGCGCACACCGGTCTCCCGATGCCGGCGGTTCGCCCGCCGGCGAAGAGGCTCCGCCCCGCGTCTGACGGCTGCCGCGTGGCGGGTGCGGATCGGCCGGCGCGGCACCTGCGCCGTGCTCGAAAACAGATCGACCGCCGTGCCTTGAGACATCTCAAGCACCTGCCGGCGTTCGGTTGCACACTGTGTTCAAGTCGGGCCACGTGCCCGGCGCTCCCAGGAGATCACCATGTACAAGAGCATCCTCGTACCGACGGACGGTTCCGAGATCACCGCCAAGGCCGTGCAGACGGCCGTGTCGATCGCCAAGCTGTCCGGCGCGACGTTGACGACGATCTGCGTGAAGGAACCCTTCCCGTACAGCGCCATCTCCGAGATGCAACCGGTGCCGCCACAGGAGTTCTACGACGCCCAGGAGCGCATCGCCGCCAGCCGGGTCAAGGCGGTGACCGAAGCCGCCACGGCGGCCGGGGTCACCTGCAACGGGTTCACCGTGGAGGCGCTGCACCCCTGGGAGGCCATCCTCGACCTGGCCAAGACACAGGAGTGCGACCTGATCGTGATGGCCTCGCATGGCCGGCGGGGCATGGCGGCGCTGCTGATCGGCAGCGAGACCAGCCGCGTGCTCACCCACAGCCCGCTGCCGGTGCTGGTGGTCAAGTGAAGTGTTGGGCGCCCGCCGCGGCGGGCGCATTCGAGAAACCGAAGGGCCGCTCCCGAGGTTTCTTGACTCCCCCACGGAGGGCGTGCAGGGCGCAGCCCGGCCCTGGGGGTACTCAATGGCTGTGCTGGGCGCCCGCACCAG
>Ga0268298_10000549_pt1 | contig 48279 bp, 43 predicted proteins | sample WWTPWeurt_MetaG_FD_194462 | JGI IMG/M metagenome (GOLD analysis project Ga0268298, IMG submission 194462) | Activated sludge microbial communities from WWTP in Nijmegen, Gelderland, Netherland - WWTP Weurt | ecosystem: Engineered > WWTP > Aerobic digester > Activated sludge | place...
TTAATCAGAATAAAACGGGTTATAATAAAACAGGGATTAATTCTTTAACTTCTATATTTTTTTTAGTGTAACTACTTTGCCTCTAAAAAAATTAATTTTGAACAAGTATTTTTTTAGTAATTGGCCCAAGTAATGTTTCAGTTTTAATTAAATACAAACCATTTGCCAACCCTGTCAAATCAATCAACTCATGCTTAGGGTCAATTGCAGATTTTTTGAACATTTCCTTTCCATCCATACTAATTACGCTGTAAGAAATCATGCCATTTTTTCCATTGAGATGCAATATAAGATGGTCAGAAGCGGGATTTGGAAATACCAGTAACTGGGCTGGATCCAATACAACTTCTTTATTTTTTCTTTTGTCAATTTTAAGAACCAGGGTTCTATCCTCTAATTGCTTCAAATTTCCTTCTTCATCCTGAATGATAATTTCCTGGAAGTAGAAAGGCACTTCAATAATTCCATCATCATCACGGAAGGGATCAATATTGTCTTCCACAATAAAAACAAGAACTTCCGTCCCACCATGCCCACTGACTTTTTTACCATTTGCCCTAACAAATCCACTTTCAAGCCTGCCATCAAAAGGCTTTTTAAACATATTGAGCGTGTTACAGGAAGAAGCAAACCATCCATCATTGTAAAAGTCAACATATAAAGATGATTCGTTCACCACATCTTTATTGTAGTTTAACACATAGGAATAACCTGCTAAGTTTATTGCGGGATTGGCATCTTCACCCAATTGAACTTCAATCATCATCCAATCTCCAGAATCTACCTGACCAGAAAGATTTTCTAATAGAAAAGGAAAATCTCCCTTAGAAAAAACCTCTTTGGATATTAAAGAGTGGGTCTTATGATAAGAATTTGAAATAGCTAAGGTGTCTGAGGCAGTCACCTTACCGTCACCATTGGTATCGGCATTTTTTATATCTATTGATCTTCCAACCAACTCTTTACCCCAATTACTTCCACTATAAGACCTGAATGTTGAACCCTGATATGATCTAACAGGTCCTGATTGGCCCAATTCATAACCAATGTGCAGCAAATCTTTCATGTCCACACAACCACTTTGATCAACATCACCTGGCCATACACAGTCGCCAACACATTGCTTTGGACAATTCTTTGCTTCATAATAAACATCAACATCAAAATCCGCAGTCACACAACGGTTTGTGCCATTAATGCAATATTCAATTGTAAAATTATCAGGTGAAACGTCATTTAGTTTTGGGTAGTAGATCAGGCTATTGTACCCAATTACCTGACTTTGACACCCATTGTTGTAACTCACATTGATGGTATCCCACCCAGGATAAAATTTTACAGAATCGGAACTGGAAGAAAAATTATACGCATTTACAGGTACCTGATAATTAAGTAAAATTGGGGTGTTTCTTGGGGTGGCAATTTGATACGTATTTAAAGTCTGAGGTTCATAATCGCCAATGAAAATTCTTACCTCGGCAGTTTCACAGTTTTGTGGACAAACTTTGTAAGTAAAGGTTTGAACTCCTTTGTAATCTGTTTCGGGAACATATTTAAAGTTCCCAATATTGTCTAATTTGGTTAATGTTCCTCTGGCAGGGTCCTTATCTTTTAATACTGAGAATTTAGAGACAATGCTTTGCACATCATTGGCCGCAACATTAAATGTTATTTCTTTATTTACAGGGGTATATACTATATCCGGGACCAATATACTGTTTGGTTCCGCCATCGGATAAACACGCATAAAAACTTTACGACTCAATGTACCATTAACAAGGTTAAAGGTATCTTTACCATTAAAATTATTGAAAGGTTTGTAAATGAACGAAGCTCCATCAATTTTAACGGAACCATTTTTTGGATTTTGATTTAAGCTAAAGCCCTCTTTTGGCAAAGATTTTTGAACTGACTGATCTTCAGGAGTACCCAATAAAAGAGTATCCGTATTAGGCAGCTGGTTGGTGTCAATTACTGAGATATAAATGGTATTACTTTCACACAACCCAAAAGTATCGCACACTTTATGAACAATAGTGGCCGGGCCAATGTAGTCAGCTATTGGCGTAAACCTTATTACAGAATCATTAAGTTGACTGTAGGAAGATAAAAATTTGGTACTCGAAATACCTGAGATAAGAATTCTATTGGCTCCAGGAATGCTTGTAGAATCATTCCCCATAGGTTGAATGTCTACATTGGTTTGATTTTTATAGACAGTATAGAAATCAGATCTTACTTCGAGATAAGAGTTTACATAACAATAAATGTAGGACTTCCACAATTTCTTGGCACCTTGACCGGGACCGTCAGAGTATTCAATAACCACTGTATCATTTCCAACAAAATTGAGTTCCGGATCATAAAAAACCTCATAGGAACTCCCATTCTTTATCAAGCTTAATTGACCGTGAGAAGAAGAATCCAGTACAGAAGGGAAATAACACCAGGAAATAATTTCAGAATGGTCGGAATTTTTTAGTTCTTTGATATGTTTGTAAACACCTTGACCAAAAAGATTAACCCCTGCCATGAGGAACAGAAAAAATACAATAGGCAAGGCTTTTGGCATGAACTACTTGTTTGACTGCAAATTTAACGCAAGATTTCATATTTCCAAATATTATATTCATATTTTTTTATTTAATATAACAATAATTTTCAATATATTAGATTATATTTTGATATACAAATAATTAAATATTATATATATTCATAATGTATAAAATAGAAAATCTGCCAATTATAATCCGTCAAAACACAAAAGAACCAAAAAACTCGTCAACATTTTAAATTTATTTCTTTAAAAAATTGCTAATCAATAATTAAAATATTAAACTAAAGTATTTTTTATATTTAATTGTATTTTAGTAATTTAAATATTTATAAATATATAATGCGTAAATTACTAAGATAACAATATGAAAATAAACCCAGACACAGCAAATACTTTAACTTGTATATGCTTAATATTCTGATAAATAGTTTAAAATGTTGATCTTCTTTAAATTAGCAGAATTTGGCTAAAACTATCAATATTGTAGTCTTAGGTTAAAATAACAATGCTGGCGTCCATATTTCCTCATCAAATCAATCCTGTTCATAAGCAACTATTACATTCGACATGGCTATGACCCAATTCAATCTTATAGCTTATATTTTGTGTAATTAATTAAAATTTTGATGAGTCCAATAGGTTGAACCTAATTAGTTTGATGGGGTTTCTAAGTTGAGGCTTGCCTTTGGCAGAAATTCAAAATGTGAATTCCGAATTAGCTTAAAATTTTGCATTTTAGTCTATAAGTCAGGGCATGGCTATCCCTGGATTGTAGTTTAGACAGTGTTTAATTTTTGTAATGTGAAGAGTTATATGCCAGAAAAGTATGGGCTGCAATCATTAACTGTTATTTTTTCTCTAAATTTGTCTTCTCCTCATCATGAAGGAAACAAAAATTTATCTTTTCCTCAGTAGTTTGACAGCAGTCCAACTAAATCGACTCACGCGTTATTTGGAATCTCCATATTTCAACCGAAATGAGAAATTATTAAAAATATACTATAGATTAGAAGCTCTTATACGTGAAGGTGCTGAACTTGATGTGAGTAAAAAAGAAATTTGGGAACTTATATATCCAAATGAAAATTATCATGACGAAAAATTCAGAAAACATTGTTCAGAACTTCTGGACTTAGGAGAAGCATTCCTTGCCCAACAAGTTTACGACGAAAACCCGGTACATCAAGCCAATTACTTATTACAAGCTGTTCATCAAAAACAAATAGAAAAATTATTCAACAGCTCTCAAACCAAAGCCATTTCTCTGGCAAAAAAACAATTAAATAAGGGTTCTTCACATTACTATTACCTCTATGAAATTGAAAAAAATCTATACAAACTAAATAATCTGGAAACCACCAGGGTACATAAAGGAACCATCAGTAAAATAAATCTTGCAGATATAGTAAACAATCTCGATTACTTTTACATTTCCGAGAAACTTAAATACTATTGTAGTTTGTTAAGCTGGAATAGAATTTCAGCTCTTGATTCCAAACTTTTGTTTATAAATGAAATAATTGAAATTGCCAGAAAAGATGAATTTAAGGAAATTCCCCCCATTGCCATATACTTAAAAATATACGACACTTTTATTGACAATGATAATATCAACAATTACTGGGAACTTAAAGAATTGATTGAAAACCATCTTGATCTGTTTCCATTAGACGAAGCAAAAGAAATTATTGAATCAGCCATCAATTATAACATTCGAAATTTAAACAAAAGTGTAGATTTTCAAATTGAGTTATTTGCATTGTATAAAAAATCATTGGAGAAGGAAATCATTTTTGTAAATAATGAAATTTCACCATGGACATTTAAAAACATCATAACGCTTACATTACGATTAAAAGAATTTGATTGGACGGAACAATTTATACAAGATTATTCGGAAAGACTCAACCCGCTGTACAAGGAGAATTCGGTCAATTACAACATGGCCCTTTTATATTATCATAAAAAAGATTTCAATAAGGTTATTCCATTATTGCAAAAAGTCGAATATGAAGAGTTATTTTATGGTTTGGATTCAAAAGCTATTATGATTTCCACATATTTTGAGTTAGATGAGATTCAAGTATTAACATCTTTTTTAGGAAGTTTTAAAAATTTTTTGAGCAGGGACAAGAGTTTAAATCAAAGTCGAAAATTGTCTTATTTGAATTTAGTTAAGTTTACTAAAAAATTGATTGATACCAACTTAAACAATGAAATAAAACTGGAAAAATTAAAAAATGATATCCTTAATGAAAGTACGGTAGGAAAACCTTGGCTTCTTGAAAAAGTAGAAGAATTGAGGCTATCTTTCCGCGTCTCCACCAGAAAATCAAACCGCTAATAAAATAATTTATGCAATTACTCCATCCGGAAAGTCGCGTACGCGTGCGCTTCAAAGATTGTGATCCACTGGGTCATCTCTATAATACACGGTTCTTAGAATATATGCTTGAGGCCCGAGAAGACCATGTCATTGATCATTACGATCTTAACCTTGAAGAATATGCCTCTCAAAAAGGTTTGGCGTGGGTGGTGGTTGGTCATCAGATTTCTTATTTTAAGGAAGCCAAAAGAAATGAATTTGTAAGAATTCGATCTGCCATGATATATTATGACCAGAAAACAGTTTTGAATGAATATCAAATGTGGGACGATGGTTTAAAAGAAATTAAATCTTTAATGTGGACACGCTTTCTACATATTGACTTAAACACCAAAAAGGTGAGTCCTCATGGAGAAGAGATGATGCATAAATTGTCTGAAATAAATATGAAAATAGATCAATTAGATTTTGAAGAAAGAGCCAAATATTTGCGTCTATTCCCCCTCTCGAAGTAAACTAAAAGAGTTAAAAAAACGCTCGGCATCATCGCTTAGTCGTTGATTGTAATCTGAGAAATATTGAAGACTTACCAAATGGTTTTTAAAAGGAATAACCGACATTTTTAAAACCGAACTATCTTCTCCATAACGAATTAAAAAAATTCTTGAAGGAATTCCTCCCATTTTGGTAGCGCTGCTATAAATCAATTCACCTTGAAGTTGTTCAGTCAATTGATCTTCTATTGTCTGACAAATGTGGTAAGCGCTTGAGTCACTCTCATCATTGAAGTTAATTTCAGGTGGATACTGAGTATGATTAGCAAGGTAAATTATTGAATGACTCCCTTCTCCAACAGTCACCATAAAAGATTCCAAATAGATGATTCCCAAGTCAGTATTCAAACTATCCATTGATATTTTGGGAGTGGAAGGCAGTTTAAACTGGTAGCCTGCAAGAATATCCTTATGAACGTACCACTCAAAAACTGAATAAACAAAAGCCAATAAAACTACCAAAATTTTCATTGCTCAATTAACGTAAGAAAGGTTAGGATATTATCCTCCAAAAATCCAATTCGAAACTGCTATATTTGCCAAAAATAAAGAGAAACATGAAATTTGATGTATTGGTTATTGGTTCAGGACCCGGGGGATATGTAGCCGCAATACGTGCTGCCCAATTAGGAAAAAATGTTGGCATAGTGGAACGGGAGTCCCTTGGTGGTATTTGTCTTAATTGGGGGTGTATTCCAACAAAGGCTCTTTTAAAATCTGCTCAAGTATTTGAATACATTAATCATGCATCAGATTATGGAATTAAAATAGCCGAAGCCAGTGCAGATTTTGGACAAATTGTCAAACGTAGTCGAAACGTAGCAGAAGGAATGAGTAAGGGCGTTCAATTTCTTATGAAAAAAAATAAGATTACTGTGATTATGGGAAATGCCAAACTTACCAAAAACAAGTCCGTAGAGGTAAAAGACGATACCGGCAAATCAACTATTTATACGGCAGACCACATCATTTTGGCAACGGGCGGACGCGCAAAACAACTCCCGAATCTTCCAATTGATGGTACACATGTAATTGATTACCGAAAGGCTATGAGTCTTGAGTCCTTGCCCAAAAGAATGGTTGTCGTGGGCGCAGGAGCTATTGGGGTTGAATTTGCATACTTTTACAAAAGTCTCGGAACAGATGTTACCATTGTAGAATTTATGGAACAGGGCCTGGTTCCACGTGAAGATGTTGACATCAGTAAAGAATTAACTAAAATATTCAAAAAGAAAGGAATACAGATTTTAGCTAATACTTCGGTCGAAAAAATTGAGCGCAGCAAAACAGGAGTAACCGTTTACGCAAAGGATCGTAAAGACGGAAAAGAGCACATTCTTGAGTGTGAAATAGTGCTTTCAGCGGCTGGAGTAACCCCTAATCTTGAAAATATTGGCCTTGAAGAAGCCGGAATTATCCTCGAAAAAGGCATGGTAAAAGTAGATGCGTTTTATCGTACCAATGTCCCAGGAATTTATGCGATAGGGGATATTGTTCCGGGACCAGCACTCGCACACGTAGCAAGTGCGGAAGGTATTACATGCATTGAAGCAATCTGCGGTCAGCATCCTGAGCCAATTGATTACAATAACATTCCTGGTTGTACCTATTGTTCTCCCGAGATCGCCTCAGTGGGTTTTACTGAAGCCGCTGCTTTAGCCGCAGGATATGAAATTAGAATTGGAAAATTTCCATTCTCTGCATCAGGCAAAGCCAGCGCAGCAGGTGCAAAAGAAGGATTTGTAAAAGTTATCTTTGATAAAAAGTATGGTGAATTTCTCGGGGCTCACATGATAGGAATGAATGTCACTGAAATGATTGCTGAAGTGGTTGTGGCGAGAAAACTGGAGACAACAGGGCATGAAATCATTAAATCCATCCATCCCCACCCTACCATGTCAGAAGCAATTATGGAAGCTGCTGCTGCTGCATACGGGGAAGTTATACACCTGTAAATCGGGATTTCAAAATGTTGAGAAGACTTTTTCCAGAAGACCTCAAGGAAAAGGAATTGAGTTTTACAAAACTAAACCTTCAGAAAATTGAAGTAACCTGTCATAAGTTATGTAATAGAATTGAGGAACGATTTCCTGAATCAGGATTATTTAGAATTTCTCAAGAATTATTGTTAATCACCCAACAGACTGAAAACAACATACGTAATATTGTTAAACCAATTTGGTGGTTACGATTTTTTTCCTATACCTGTTTGCTTATTTTTCTGACCATCCTTGGCTATGGAATGTTTTTAATTATTAACAACTTCACTTTAGGAATTGAGAATATTACCGAATTAATGCAAGGTGTTGAAAGTGGCACCAACGAATTAATCTTCATTGGAATTGTTGCCTATTTCTTATTTAACCTAGAAGGAAAATTCAAACGAAATCTTGCAATTAAATCACTACATCAGTTCCGTAGTCTGGCGCATGTTGTAGATATGCATCAACTTACAAAAGACCCCTCCGTCCTCATGAATAATAACAAAACAATATCTTCACCCGAGAGAACTTTTACCAAGTTTGAAATGGTGCGGTATCTGGACTATTGTTCTGAAATACTGGCATTAGTAGGTAAACTATCAGTAGTTTATGCACAGAATATGAATGATGAACGAGTTCTAAATAATGTTAACGATATTGAAAACATCACACAAAACCTTTCCAGTAAAATCTGGCAAAAAATAATGATCTTAGATTTGTCATAAAATAATATAACTATCTCATTAGTGTAACATCCCCTGACAACAAGAAAACCTTTCCCGTCTTATCTCTGAACTTAAACAAATAAACATAAACTCCCGGATTCACAGGTAATTCGTTAGAATCTCCATGCCACGCACCATCAGAACTATTTGGATGCCCACCTTTACTTTCAAAAATCCTTCCTCCCCACCGGTCATAAATTTGTAAAAGGTCAATCGTTTCTATACTAGGGTCACTGTGCAAATTGAAATAGTCATTCTGCTGGTCACCATTTGGACTAAAAACATTGGGCACATAAAAGTTTTGCCTGGTCGAAACAATGAGTCTATATTCGTATTCACAACCATTGGCATCTATTGCAATTACCAGATATTCGTTGACCCCAGGTTGTGCCAATAATGCAGTTTTCTTGCAATCCAGACAATTGATTAAACCATTTCCTCTCCAATTAAATTCAATTCCATTCGTATCCAGATGATAAAATTCAGGAAAAACGCTATCCCCGACAAAGACCCACAGGCTGTCATTCGGATATTTTATCCTGTCTTCAATATTATATTTTATATTAAAATCCTTCTTAAATAAGCACCCGTTTGCATCTACAATATTCATTTGGTAATTTCCTGAATTCAGATCGCTAATTTTATTATTGATTGGAAATTTTGGAACTGAATTTAGAAAATAACTCAAAGGATACTTTCCCCCACCAATCTTTTCAATTAGCAAGTTACCTTTTGATTCATTTTCGCAATTTCCATTTTCAGTTATCAGATTAAAACAAAAACATCCTGAATCAGGCAATTCAAATTCCTTCAATATACTACATCCAATGGCATCCGTGATTGTTACTTGATAATGCCCGGATTTAATATTCAGAATATCTTTTCCAATACTTTTATCATTCCATTGGAAATTATATGGTGGCTTGCCACCATCCACAGTAAGCCGGATACTTCCACTTGAATCACCCGGACATATATTCTGTCCCAATGAATCGAGCACGCTTAGTTGAGTTAAAATTTCCAATTTCAATTCAAATATTGAATCACATCCTCGAATACTTTTTCCTTTATAGTTGTAAATACCACTTTTATCGAAAATCTGGTTATAAAGCTTAAGCTCTGTTCCAAAACATATGATCGTATCTATTTTTATATTAATCGGTAAGGCTTCTGTCAATGATAAGTTGATCAAACTGTCACATCCATTTGAATTAATCAGTTTAATTTGATAATTACCAGATTCAAAAATATTTTGTGTCCCTATACTCAATGTTTCACCATTACAAATGCTTCTATTTACATCAGATGAAGTGTTTATGTAATTCTTCAATTGAAGATCAATTATACTGTCGCAACCCAATTGGTTTACTAAATTGATTCTATATGTACCAGGCCTACTGAAATTTGTTTTACCAACTGAAAGAAAACTACCTTCGCATATTCCAGTATCCAATTTAATATTTTGTACTGGAATTATTTGTAGATGTAATTCAACCAGGCTGTCACATCCATTAATATTTTTAAATGGGACAGTATAAATACCATTAGTTCCATAATTGACTCCTCCGATTTGAATAAATTCTCCTGAGCAAAGAATGGTATCAATTTTTACGTAGTTATTTGAATTTACAAGCACATTAAAATTGACCAAACTGTCACATCCATTGTAGGAAGCAAAAATGGATTGGTAAAGACCAGATTTTTTAATAAGCTGATTATTGATTAAAAGTGAGTCTCCTTCACATAACATATAATCAACATTGGTAACCTTAAGGTTATTAATTTTTATGTTTAGATCTAAAACACTATCACATCCTTGCGCAGACAAAAATTTAATTAAATAATTTCCCTCTTTAGAATAATTAATTCCATCAATCGATAAATAATCCCCTTCACATAATGTTGTATCCAGTTTAGTTACAAATTGACTTACCACCTTTAGGTTTAAGACAAGTACACTGTCACATGATTTATAGGAAATCAACGGCACTCCATAGGTTCCTGATTGATTGTATTTTACTCCTTCAATCTCAATATAATTGCCGATACATATAGTAGTATCCAAGTGCCCAAAAGCTGTGGATATTACTTCAAGTTCTAATTTTATTATACTATCACAACCTCTGAAATTCGGGATTACGATTTCATACACTCCGGAAGTATCAAATACACGCCCTGCTACATTAACAGAATTGCCGGAACAAATTATGGAATCAATAAAAGTAAAAGAAGTATCGTTAATATAATCGTAATAATTACTAAGTTCACAATCTTTTCCATCAAATGCTCTTAACTGATACCTGCCTTCTTCACCTTTCGGTATGGACAAATTAATATCCGTTGCACCCGGAATTGCAATACCGTCCTTATACCATTGGTGAGTAATTTTTGGAAGCTTGGCTCCATTTGACTTCAGGATAATAGTATCTGAGCACGGACTTCCACTTATGTCAAAATAAAGTGAATCAAATTTGGTAGATTCCTCAAGAATCAACTCATCCAACCAATAATAATAAGTCCCATCTGTTGCAGCGCATGCAGGCCCCAAAACAAGAGTTTCCACTTTTACATTTGGCTTCAATTTAACAGTCGTTTTTATCCAAGCGTTGCGTCCTGTAAGACTTACTCTAGTCATTTCAAACCATCCAGCATAAGCGGTAGGACAAAGCCAATTTCCAAATGGCCCACCAAAAGGCAAATTTGTGCAATCACTACTTGCAAAAATACCCATATTGAAAGTACGTCTTGGTCCTACAAAAACATTTCCAAGAGCTTGAGTTCCGGGTGTTCCAAAGCCAATCCAAAAGCTCAATGTATATTCCTTCCCTGGCAACATTGGTGTTGTAAGACAAGCACCTACATATTCTTTATATCGTCCCCGCCCGGCAAAATCCTGAATATCAAGGAACCCTACATAACCATTTCCTGCTGGAAGTGGCTGTGGAGGTTTGCCACGCACTACATCTGAAGTAAAACCGCAGGTGTGAAAATAATCGGAAGTTGCTGAAGAAGCTTGAATCCATGAGCGGCACCGGTCTAATTGGGCAACTGTATCTGGGCAAATGATGTAATCTTCAAAAGAAGGATTTGGAATTAAAGAAGAAGGAATAAATATCGTATCCTTAATTCCTGAACATTTACAATCTGGGTCGTTTAAATCTATAAGTCCGTCACCATCATCGTCCAAGGAGTTATCACACACCTCCGGCAGGTTAACTTGTACATTAAAAGTTAAATATAGGGAAAGAAAAGAATAATAAAAAAATGAAAAAATCATTTCTTTTGTTCAATTGAGGTGGTTGCCAGAATATAAAATTAAATATTATTTTGATAAATCCTTATCAAAATAGAATAACTCCATCTTAATTTAACAAAATTAAAGAGTAAGTATTAATTTTGAGCTAATTACAAATTAAATGAAATCTTTATATACTGTTTTGCTCCTTACCCTCGCTAATATTTTTATGACAATGGCTTGGTATGGACATTTGAGACTTAAGGAGGTGACCGGAATTCAAAAGTGGGGAATTCCAGGCTTGATTTTGTTTTCCTGGGGAATCGCATTTTTTGAATATTGCCTTCAGGTTCCTGGAAATAAAATTGGTTTTATTGGCAATGGAGGCCCATTTTCATTATTTCAATTAAAAGTAATTCAAGAAGTCATTACTTTATTTGTATTTGTTTTATTCACTTTAATATTCTTTAAAACAGAGACCTTTACTAAAAATCACATCATTAGTTTTTTATGCATTATTGCTGCAGTCTATTTTGCGTTTAAAAAATAACCCTAAAGTACAATGGAACAAGTCTACGCAGAAATTATTGTACCTCTAGCTGCAGAAGGATGCTTCACTTATATTGTACCAGAGGAATTTAAAGATCGTATTGCAATTGGCAAAAGAGTGGAAGTGGAATTTGGTAAAAGAAAGCATTATGCTGGCATTGTAAAAAGTCTTCCATTGAAGACAAACTGGCCAAACCCAAAACCAATATTAGATATATTGGATGAAGAGCCAATAGTGGATAAAATTCAACTGGATTTCTGGATATGGATAAGTGAATATTACTTATGTAGTATTGGAGATGTGATGAGCGCTGCTCTACCCTCTGCATTTCGATTGGCCAGCGAAACACATTTCCTTAAAAAAGAAGAAATTAATTATTTAGATTATTCCTTAAGCAATGATGAATTTTTAATTCTTGAAGCTTTAGACATTAGGAATGAACTAAGTGTTCTGGATATCAGAAATATTCTTCAAAAAAAATCTATTCTTAAACCCATTAAGAAATTGATTGATGATGGACTTATCTTGGTTACTGAACGACTATCCGACCAAGAAAAACTACCAAAAATTAAATGGATCCGGTTAAACCGAAAGTTAACTGAAGATTCTGAAGAGATGAACAGGTCATTGTTGTCTATACAAAAATCTCAAAATCAAAGTCGTCTAGTTTTATGCTATCTAAATGAGCGCAGAGATAAAAGTTGGATTAAACTTAAAGAACTACTCAACATTAGCGGATGTTCCTCAACAGTATCTAATTCACTTTTACAAAAAGGTATTTTCGAACAAATTGAATTAGAAAAATATTCATATCCTGAAACGACGAATACTATTTTACAATTCCAATTATCCGCTATTCAGCAGACCTGTTTAGAGGATATAAAAAGTACTTGGTTAAAGAAATCTGTGGTGTTGCTTAGGGGAATCACAGGAAGTGGTAAGACCCAAATTTATATGGAACTGATCAAGGAAAATATTCTCCTTGGCAAACAAGTTTTGTACCTTGTTCCGGAGATTGCATTGACTTCACAGTTGGTACAAAGAATTAAAAAATATTTTGGAACCCAATTAATTGAATACCACTCAGGCCTGTCCCAAAAAGACAGATTAGCTGTATGGGAGGCGTGTAAATCAGGTCACCCACTCATAGTAGGTGCAAGATCTTCCTTATTCCTTCCCTATCAAAAACTTGGTCTGATCATCGTTGATGAAGAACATGATCCATCTTATAAACAAAATGATCCATCTCCGAGGTATAATGCAAGAGATTGTGCATTTATTCTGGCACAGGACCATAATGCAAAAATATTATTAGGGTCTGCTACACCTTCGCTTGAATCCTATTCAAATGTAATCAATGATCGATTTGGCTCAGTCGTGTTAGACCAAAGATTTGGAGAAAGTCAATTGCCTGAAGTTAAGCTAGTCTCTTTAAAGGAAGCCTCTCAATTTGGAAAACTAAAAGGACATTTTACTGAAGAACTTCTTGAAGCAATTGAATACCAAATTGAACGTAAAAAGCAAATTCTCATTTTTAGAAACAGAAGAGGTTATAGTCCTTTACTTCAATGTGGAAATTGCAATTGGGAAGCCTATTGCGATCATTGTGATATTCACATGACTCTTCATAAATATCAGCAAAAATTAAAATGTCACATTTGTGGTTCTAAGCGAAATATTCCCACCAAATGTCCTCGATGCGAACAACACACACTGAAATTTATGGGGTTTGGCACAGAAAAAATAGAAGAAGAATTAAAAGAATATTTTCCTGATTTGATAATTAAAAGATTTGATCAGGAAATAGCCCGAAGCAAAAGCATTCAAACAGAAATATTAGAGGCTTTTCAAGATAAAGAAATTGATATTCTTGTAGGCACCCAAATGATCACAAAAGGTCTGGACTTTGAACATGTGGGATTGGTAGCGATAATTCAGGCGGACCAAATTTTACATTATCCGGATTTTCGCGCACAGGAAAGAGCATTTCAACTGATGACTCAGGTTAGTGGGCGATCTGGTAGAAGAGAAGATTTGGGACAGGTAATTATTCAGGCTTATGCAATATCCCATCCTGTAATAAATGATGTGATGAATCACGATTTTAAAAATTTTATTGAAAGAGAATTATTAGAACGTAAGAGATTTAACTTCCCTCCATTTGTTAGGTTGATCAGAATTGAATTAAGGCATTTAAAGTCAGAGACGGTAGATCAGGCAGCAATTTGGCTCATAAACCGCTTATCTAAATTCTTGGGAAAAAGAGTATTAGGTCCATCCGAACCACCTGTTGCTAGAATAAAGGGAGCTTATGCCAGAGAAATATACCTTAAGTTGGAACGAAAAAATGAAATAATTCTTAAAGGAAAACAAAAAATCAAAGAATATACTCAAAAGATAAAATCAGAAGAAGGCTGGGGATCTATCAGAGTTATCATAGATGTAGATCCATATTAATTTGGATTTGAAGAAAATAGTTATCCCTGCTTCACAATCCTTGAAAACATTCTTTCAACTATCGATTTAACTTCTCCTAATCGTTCAAGTATACTGGTATGTTTCTGGTTTAACTCCACTATTGCTTTTTTTTCATTAACCAGATGTTCATCAAATTTGGAAAAATTATGATCTATTTTTGTTTTGATCTCCGTAATGTAAAAACCCAACTTATGTCTAAGCTCCTCTTCCAATCCATTTTTACCTTGAATCAATTCATGTTCAAACTTTTGTAAAATTCTTCGTCGGTTAAACCCTAAAGTAATTCCTGCAAAAAGCAAACCAAGGGACGTTAAAACTCCACCTGTTATATCAAAAACCGCTCCATGGGTCAATGCAGTAATGATGGTACCTATGATAGCAATTCCTGTACCGGTGGCAACATTTGGAGCCAATTTACTCTCAGACTTTAACAATTCACTGCTATAATAATTTTCGGAATTTCGGATAAAATCATTGAATGTTTGTTGCAAATCACTCATAACTCCGGCACGCTTATCTGCAATTTCGGAAAATATTTCGTGATCATTTTTCAAAACTGTTCTGCTTCCTTTAATCTTTAGACTGACAATCTGAGCCATTTGCATTATGGAATCTGAAATATCTTGTACATTCAAATCCAGCTTTTCCCTCAAATTTTGCTTTAGTGTTGATTCAAATCTTGACTTAAAATCTTCCAACCACGCATGCAAATTATTATCCTTATTAAAAATACCTGTTATTCCTTTCTTTATTACGTTTATAAAACCAAGCCCATTTTCCAATTCCTTTTTGTAGGTTGCTGAACTATTTTGATAAGCTGAAACAAGATTTTCAATTAAGAGGTTCACATTATTAAAAGAAATGCGCTCATGCTCCTTCAAAGTTTTACTAATGTCATTTCTAAATTCAATATCATAATCATATTGATCTTTTCTTAGTTGGATTCCAGCCTGGAGTTTTTGGCTGATGTTAGTGCAATTATCAATATTGTTCAGCAACTTAAGAAAAGCCGCCTTTCCTCCGGTAATATTTTCTTTAATAAAATGCCTTAAATCGATAAATCCACTAGATTCTGAAAGTCCTTCCAACTCCATTTTTGCAGATACAGGATATATCAATGGCTCTTCAATACCCTTTTGTATTGCAAATTGTCTTAAACCATTAATATTAACTAGTAAATCTTCGTTAGACATTAAATCCTTTTGTTGCAAAACAAAAATGATTTTCTTTCGCCAGTCTTCCTTGATATAGGTAAACAGGTCCCAGGCCGACTGCCGATAAGGATTCTTTGCTTCAAAAACAAACATTACTAAATCGGAAACAGGGATAAACTTTTCTGTGATTTCTTGATGATGCTGAATGATTGTATTAGTTCCGGGTGTATCTACAATTGCAATTTCTTTTAAAATTTCTTCTGGATAGGTAATTCTTTTTAAAACAGAACTTAAGGCTATTTCCATATACTCTGGCCCATAAACTATTTGTTGAATAGTATCGGTCATCGGACTTGGTGCAACTTTACAAATTTCAGTTGTTGTTTGAAGCAAAGCGTTTATAAAACTACTTTTCCCTACCTTAACCTCCCCTACAATTACAAACATAAAGGGGTCTCTAATTCTATTTCGCAAATCGCTTACCGTATCAACCAATGATTGATTGTCGATAGAGATGGTAAGTGCATGCAAATCCTTTGCTATTTCTTCAAATAACAGATAAGGCCCTTGTAGGTCTTTTTCTATTAGGGCGCTTTGTGACATAAATATTTTTGTTTTGAAAGTTTAAAAATATCTCATTTGGGATATAAGTTTTTCAGTCCATTCTGGAAGATGTTTGTGCTCGAGTTCCTGAACCTTTTTAGACAGCTTTTCAGCATTATCTTTTTTATCAACCTTGCACTTAGCTTGAAAAATTATTTTTCCTTTGTCGTACATTTCATTTACGTAATGAATTGTGATGCCTGACTCTGGATCTCCAGAAGATATTACTGCCTGATGCACACCTAGGCCATACATACCCTTGCCGCCATATTTCGGTAAAAGTGCGGGATGAATGTTTATCATTCTTTGGTCATAAATTTTTACCAAAAAAGGTGGAACCAACATCAAAAAGCCAGCCAAAACTATAAAATCAACATCGTATAAATTCAGTAATGATGTCATGTAACTATTGTTGCTCAAGAGTGATTTATTGACTACGGAATATTCTATACCGTTTTCCTCTGCAACTTTAATTACATTTGCTTTTGATGAATTAGTAATGATCAATACCACCTGAATATTTGGGTGATTTTTAAAATGTTTGATTAGCTGACTTGCATTACTTCCCTGGCCTGAGGCGAAAATGGCAATTTTCTTTTTCTTCATATGCTTCGTTAGAGTATGTAGGTTGGATTATGATTTTAAAACCTTGTATTGACTGGAATTTGATGGATCTATTGCGGTCATTGCCCTGTATACCTCATCTTTTTCCTGAGTGGTTCCTTTTTTAAAAATTTCTATTATTTCTCCACTTTTGGAATTAATAAAAATCTGCATTAAGTAAGTATTTGGATAAGATCTATCGGTTTGCGCAATGGCATTAATTGCGGCAACCATATCTCTCCGCGCGACATTCATATCTTTAGTGCTTTGATCCAAACACAACCTATGATATTCATAAAACGCTCGTCTAAACGCCTTCATTCTGGGATTTATAAGATTCTCCATCAAAAAATAGCGGCTGTTTTTTTTACTTGAGGAAGAACTCCAACTCTGATCAAATCCACGCGCTCCAGAAGGTATTGTATTGACCATATTTTGTAAAATATTGACATAGGGCTCTCCACCTTCCAGACTAAAACTGTCGTAATCAAGGCTAAGTATAAAATATGCATAAAATGTCAATACACTGGACAAATTGTCAAAAAACGTTTCTTTACTGTTTTCCAATGGCTTAAAAGGATCAAAATTAATGGGCACATCCTTTTCATTCAAAATAAGTATTGGCGTTTCATAAGTTGATTGATATACAGGCCTTGATGCCTGGATTGCAAAATCACAAACAAATGAATTGTTCCCACGATCTTCCCTAATCGTTATTTGAACGCTGCTTTTAATTCGCTCATACAATTCAAACTTATCCCCAGTCCACTTTTGGTTGTTCATGAACTCCTTAACTAGTTTTTCCATTTGTCCCACAACAGCCTTGTCACTAGTGCCCAGATTGGGCGCAATCACTTTAACTGTCATATCCAATTCCTGAGCACTGCCTTGCAGCAACATTATCATGGCAATTGCCAACAGGATTAGTCTCTTGTGCATATATTTAAAATCAAAGTTTAATCATCTCTTCCAAAATATCAATGGCCACCTTTTCTTTTGATTTAAGCTCGAAAGATATCAATTCTCCTGATTTTTTTAAAATCTGGATTTTGTTCGTATCAAAACCAAAACCTGCGCCCTCATCTTTTGGTGAATTGATAACGATCATATCCATGTTTTTCTTATCTAATTTAGTTTGTGCGTTATTGACAATATTTTGTGTTTCCAATGCAAAACCTATCAGCCTTTGGTTTGGTTGCTTCTTTTCACCTATGAAAGCCGCTATATCTGGATTTTTAACAAGTTTCAAGGTAATACTATCTTCAGTTTTTTTAATTTTTTCTAAAGACGGATTTTCAGGTTTGTAATCTGCTACTGCCGCTGCTAAAATGAAATAATCAAAATGATTAATTTTTGATGAAACACTACTTAACATCTGCTCAGCTGAGACCACATGAATTACCTCTATTTGAAAGGATGGATCTGGTTTTTGGTTGGCTGGACCCAGAACCAAAGTTACTTCTGCTCCCATGGATGCAGCAACTTCAGCGAGTCTAATACCCATTTTACCTGAAGAAAAATTTCCGATAAATCTTACCGGGTCAATTGATTCATAAGTTGGGCCGGCTGTAATTAAAATTTTCTTGTGCTTAAGCTTGGCTTTCTGATCAAAAAACGCCAGAACGAGCTCCATTATTTCTTCAGGTTCAGCCAATCTCCCAGGTCCACTTAATCCACTGGCCAAAATACCTTCGGCAACCGGTACAACCTTGACTCCTCTTTGTTTTAATATTTCTAAATTATTCTGAGTTGAAGGATGCTTCCACATATCCAAATCCATTGCTGGAGCTATCATTACAGGACATTTTGCAGAAAGAAAAACCGCAGTTAATAAGTTATCAACCAAACCCAAAGTAAACTTAGCCATGGATTGGGCACTAATTGGAGCAACCAGCAACAAATCTGCCCATAAACCCAAATGGACATGATTCTGCCACTCTTGCTCATTAGAGAGACTATTCAATACTTTTTGGCCGGAAAGGGTAGAAAAGCTTAAGGGACCAACAAAATCCATGGCCGAATTAGTCATAATAACTTTAACCTCAGCACCTGCTTTCGTCAATAAACGAAGCAAAATCAAAGATTTATAAGCGGATATACTTCCGGTTACCCCGAGGATTATCTTTTTTCCAGTTAATGCGTTCATGCATTATCCATTATAATCTTAGGGACTTGTGCTATTCAGAATCAGATGGTTCTTGAGTCCTTAAGGTATAATCAATTTGTCCATTTATGAACTCTTCGATTGCAATCAGTACTGGATTTGGCAATTTCTCATAAAACTTAGAAATCTCAATTTGCTCTTTATTTTCGTGCACTTCTTCAATAGTATCAGAGTGCGAAGCAAATTCTTCCAATTTGTCGTGCAGTTCGGTCTTCAAATCATTAGATAATTGATTGGCTCTCTTTGCGATAACATTAATCGTTTCATAAATATTTCCTGTAACTGCAGCTAAAGCTTTGATGTCCCTTGCCTGAACATTTGGATTGATTCCTTGAACTTGTGTTTTAATATCCATCATAAATTGGGTTGTTGAATTTAATATTGGCCTGATTTTTTATTTGTTTGACTTCTTGAGAAACTTTCCCACTTGGAAACTTCACAAGGTAATAATTACAGAGCTCGATTGTTTTGTTAAATCTCTCTTTTTGCTTTTCAAATACACTATTTACTGCCCACTCATAGGCGGATTTGACCTGAAGGTATCTGATTTCACGTTCATTTTTTGTTTCAGGAAAATCGGTAAGTAGATTTTCAAGACTTGTTAAACAGGCCTGAAAAGACTTCAAATCATAATATAACAAGGCTTGTTGATATGCTTTAGTTTCTAATTTAAGCCTGAGTTGATCAATTAATTTATTGCATTCTGCCAGTCGATCTGACTCAGGATAAACATTTACAAACGATTGAAATCCATCAATTGCTTTTTGAGTAGAAGTTTGGTCGAGTTTTATATCCGGAGAAGTCCTATAAATGGCATAAACAGCCATAAATTCCGATTCTTCCTTATACTTACTGGTAACAAAGGTGTTGGCAAAATTTTTAAAATACTGACTAGCAGTTTCAAAATCTGAAAGATAATAATGGGTATAGGCGTACTTAAAATACAAATCTTCTGCCTGTTTTTGCCCTCTGAATGAACTTATCACCAATTCAAATAATGTTTGTGCTTTAAGGTACTCCTTCTGAGCATAATATTGGTTGGCGTTTTTTAATATTAATTCTGGATCTCCACTAGTCCTAACCTTCTCATAAGTTGACTTACAAGAACTTATCAAAATGATTAAACCAAAAAAAGTTAAGTAAATATTTCTCATTTTAAGGCTGCAAAGTTACGACATTAAACGCGATGTTGCGCAAGATGTTGCTCTGAAAAAGATAATGTTGTAAATGCCTTTTTAAAAGAGGATGAAATTATTTCATTTTTTTGACTTACAGCTATTTACATATATAAATTAAAATACATTTTATAGATTATAGCAATATTCTGCTCCCGTTGATTCTACTTGAAGTTGTTAAAAATTTGTCCAATAGAAATAAATTCCTGAATATTCAGACTTGCACCACCTACTAAGGCCCCATCAATATCAGGCTGTTTTGCCAATTCTTCAGCAATGGAACCTTTTACACTGCCACCATATAGAATTTTAACAGATTCTTTGTATTCAGCACCATAGTTTTCCCCAATCCATTGTCTAATATGGCTATGCATTTCCTGGGCCTGAATAGGAGTCGCTGAATTTCCGGAACCTATTGCCCACACAGGTTCGTAGGCAATTATAATGTTGTTCAACCCATCTTCCAACCCATCCCCCAGATCCTCTTCTAATTGATTGATAATATGCTCTAAATGAAGGCCTTCCTCTCGCAATTCTTTGGATTCTCCACAACAATAAACAATCTTTAATTCTTGAGAAAGTGCTGTTTTTATTTTTTTCGAGATCAGCATATTTTCCCTAAAATTCATTTCTCTCCTTTCGCTATGGCCAAGAATTACATAACTGACTCCAAGATCCTTTAACATACTGGCTGAAACTTCACCAGTATAGGCTCCAGACAATTGTTCGTGACAATTTTGAGCCGCCAATTTTAAACCCTTTGGGATAAATTGACGGAGGTCGCACAGATGTGTAAAAGGTGGGGCTATGACATAATCATGATTATTATCACGCAGAGTTAGAAATTCCTCGATAAAGGAGGATGCTTTCGTTGGCAACATGTTCATTTTCCAGTTTGCCACAACTAAAGGTTTTCTAAAGGGTTTCATTAAAGACCATTTTGTAAACCAAATGTATTGCTTTGTAACAAATTAAATTTGAATGAATGAAATTTGGCAAAGAAAGTCAAACCATAAATGAAGATTTTAACCTATTAATTCCCAGAACATGGTTCCAATCAGATGCTAATAAGCCTCTCATATTCACCGGGGGCACAGGATTTAGCAATCCTGCATTAAAGGCAAGCTTATATCCGAAAAACTGCAAATCGAAAGATTTCCTCTTTCAATATAGTCAGATTTTCAATGGCATTGAATATAATGGAAGTTATTATAAAATCCCTGATGAGGATAAGGTTCTCTTTTGGAGGAGCCAAATTCCACCGAATTTTAAGTTTTGTTCAAAATTTCCTTTAAGTATTTCAAACAGCAAAAACCTTGGCAATGCTTCTATTTGGCAAAAATTTGAAAGGTTTCTTACAAATCTGGATATCCATAGAGGGCCTGCTTTTCTTCAACTACCAAGATACTTTGACATAACAAAAAAGGCAACTCTTTACGCTATTCTGGATACAAAACCAATTTGTTACCCTTTTCTAATTGAGCTAAGACACGAAACTTGGTTTAGTGACAAGCATGAATTAGAAGATTTGTATGCTTGGTTGGCACAGCTAAATATTGGCCTAGTCATAACTGACACACCTGGAAGAAGAGATGTTTGTCATATGGAAGTTTGCAGCCCATATCTATTCATCAGATATCTGTCAGACGGAAAAGCTAAAAATGACGAGAAGCGTATTAATTCATGGATCTCGCAATTTCTTAACATAGGAAATTTTGGAATTAAAGAGTTCCATTTTTACCTTCACCACCCGGATGCTGTCCAAATGGTCAAATTCGCTAATTATTTACAAAAAAACATTGAGTCTCGGATAGATGCAAAAGATACAGCTTAAACCCCATTACGAATACATCGATCGGGATATCAGTTGGTTAGATTTCAACTATAGGGTCTTGCAGGAAGCTAAGGACCCTACTGTTCCATTAATAGAAAGAATTCGCTTTCTTGCAATATATTCATCAAATCTGGGTGAGTTTTTTAGAATCAGGGTGGCTCACCACAGAAACATAAAAATGCTGGGAAAAAAAACCAAAAGTCAACTTGAATACAGACCTGGAACTTGGCTGAAGGAATTGTACAAGATAGTCAATCAACAACTCGATGAATTTAATGAAATTTTTGACAACCAGATTCTTCCTGAGCTTAATAAGGAAAATATTTTTCTGCTGTCTCACCGAGAATTAAGTCAGCAGCAGGAATTGTTTATTGAATCGTTTTTCAAAGAAAACTTACTTCCATTTGTACAACCAGTATTACTTGTAGGAAATAAAATCAAACCCTTTCTAAACAACTCAGAATTATATCTTACCATAATTTTAAAATCAAAAGACGAGCCTGAGGCTGCAGAACAATATGGTATAGTAAAAATTCCATCAGACCATTTAAAAAGATTTATTATTCTGCCTTCGGAGACAGATAGACATAATGTTATACTTCTGGATGAGATAGTGCGATTTTCATTGAAGTGGCTATTTCCTGGGTATGATATAATACATTCCTATTCTATTAAACTTACACGAGACGCTGAGCTGTACATAGAGGACGAATTTAGTGGAGATTTATTAGAAAAAATAAAAAAAGGACTAATTAAGAGAAACATAGGGCCAGCATCAAGATTGGTTTATGATCAGGCCATGCCAAAAGAAATGCTAAAATTTTTCCTTGATTTGTTGGAAATCCAAAAATCTGACCTTACTCCTGAAGGCAGATACCATAATAATTTTGACTTTTTCAATTTTCCTGATTTTGGCAAAAAACATCTGAGAAATAAGGTATTAAAACCTCTTGTCTACCCACCATTTCATCAAATCTCGAATCTTTTTGATGCGATAGATGAAAAAGATCATTTACTCAATTTTCCTTACCATGAATATGAACCAGTAATTAGATTTTTTGAAGATGCGGCTAGAGATCCTGATGTTACACAGATTAAGATTACACAATACCGAGTTGCAAAAAAATCCAGAATCATGGATGCTCTTATTACTGCTGCCGCCGAAGGAAAAAACGTATTTGTGTTTATAGAAGTAAAAGCTCGCTTTGATGAAGCCGCTAATCTTAATTGGGGTGAGGAGATGGAAAAAAACGGAATAAAGGTGAGATATAGTTTCCCTGGACTTAAGGTGCATTCAAAGGCCGCTTTAATTACAAAAAAATCTGGAAATGAATCAAAGAATTATGCCTATCTCAGCACCGGCAATTTCCATGAAGGTACAGCCAAAGCATATAGTGATTTTGGTTTATTTACTTCTGATTCTCGCATTACACAGGAAATAAACAGGATATTTGGTTTTTTGGAAAATGTTAAACTCCCAACTACTTCCTTCAAACATCTTCTGGTCGGACAATTTAATTTAAATGATGAGCTCAAAGCGTTAATAGCTTTTGAAAAAGAACAAGCAATAAAGGGTTTACCCTCCGGCATCATACTTAAAATGAATAGCATTCAGGACCCAGAGATGATTGATTTACTTTATGACGCCAGTTTGTCAGGCGTCAACATCAAACTAATCATTAGAGGGATCTGCTGCATAATACCAGGCAAACCAGGTCTCAGTGACAATATTGAAGGCATTAGTATTCTTGATCGTTTTTTGGAACACACACGAGTTTACTTTTTTTTACATGGTGGAGAAGAAAAGGTTTTACTTTCTTCAGCAGACTGGATGGTAAGAAACCTTCATTTCAGAATAGAAACTGCATTTCCAATTTACGAGCCTGAACATAAAAAACTGATCCTTGATATACTTAAAATACAATTAGAGGATAATGTTAAAGCAAGAAGTTTAAATTATTTAACCATTAATCAATTTAGAAAAAATAATGGAGGCCGAAAAATAAGGTCACAGTTGGAAACTTATAAATATTTAAAAAAACGCAATACCCAAAATTTAAATGATTTGACATGAAAAAAAGTAAACATCGGCTAATCTACTTTCACGTTCCATGTCCTAATGATAAAAGTGCAAATGAACTTGGAAGATTATGTATTCTAAACAGATTAGCTGCTTGTGTTCATATAATACCTGTAATTTCAATTTTCGAATGGCAGGGAAAATTAAATCCGGAAGATGAACTTCTATTAATATTAAAAACTACTAAAAAAAGATCTGATCGACTTGAATCTTTTATAGAAAAAAATCACAGCTATGAAATTCCCTGTATTTTAAAAATAAAAGGAGAATGCAATTCAAGCTACTATGATTGGGTCAAAAAACAAACAAAAAAGGATCACACTAAACCTACTAAAAAATTATCAACCCATCCTTCATAGTATAAGTCTTTTGGGTTTTTGAAGCAATATTAGGATCATGGGTGACGATCAGCATAGTCATGTTCAATTCATCCCTCAATTTAAAAAGGAGTTTTAGTACTTCGCTAGAATTTTCCTGATCCAAATTTCCTGTAGGTTCATCTGCCAATAAAATTTTTGGATGATTAAGTAATGCTCTAGCCAGTGCGACTCTTTGTTGTTCTCCTCCAGACATTTGACCCGGTTTATGAGACATGCGTTCACTTAATCCCAAATAATCCAACAATTCTTTTCCATGATCAAGTATAGCCTTCTCCGTTCCACCTGCAATAAATCCAGGCAAACAAACATTTTCCAATGCCGTTAACTCAGCCAAGAGATGATGAAACTGAAATATAAAACCTATGTTTCTATTACGAAAATCTGCCAATTCCTTCTCTGACCAATTAGATGTACTTAGACCATTTAACACTAGGTTTCCACTATCCGGCCTATCCAATGTGCCAATTATGTGCAGCAAAGTACTTTTTCCAGCACCGGAAGATCCTACTATACTGACCAGTTCTCCTTCCTTAATTTCCAAATTAACTCCTTTAAGCACTTTAAGCTTTTGATAGTTTTTTTCGATTCCTTTACAATAAATCATTGATTTTCTAGTAGTTATAATTTTTATCAAAAACCAAAATAATCACAATGTATGATATCCGGGCTATGCCAAATCAAGACAAATATCTAAATTTGCGCTGTTTAATAAAATTCTTACTTAAGAAGGCACAATTATTGGCACTCTTTCGTTCTACATTTGACCACTTTTATAAAATTCTGACCAATAACCGTTTAAATTCCACATCACAGTTTTATGAAAATTCTACTTCTCTGTAAAAAGTTCCCCTACCCACTTAAGGATGGAGAAGCTATTGCAGTGAACCAATTAAGTAAGTCTTTAACTGAAAATGGTTGCGAAGTGACGCTTTTGGCAATGAATACAAGCAGACACCATTATAAAAGCAAAAGTAATCTACTACCTAAGGAACTGAGTCATTTTAAAGAAATTCACTCGGTGGATGTGGACAATAAAATTACAACCTGGGGAGCTTTAAAAAATTTATTCAGCGCAGAATCTTACCATATCTCGAGGTTTGTTTCAGATGAATTCTCAAAGAAACTTATAGAAATCCTGAGCAATAACCAGTTTGATATTATTCAATTGGAGACTCTTTACTTGGCACCCTATTTGAAAATTATTAAAGATAATTCGGATGCTACTGTTGTAATGCGAGCGCACAATATTGAACATGAAATCTGGCATAGGATTTCCAATCAAATCAAATTTATTCCGAAGAAAATTTATTTGAGCTATTTAGCAAAAAAACTTAAAAGGTTTGAAATAGAAAAATTAAACGAATACGATTTTCTCGTTGCCATCACGGAAAGAGATTTGGAAATGTTCAAATCTCTTGGATATAAAAATGGATGCTTGGCTACTCCCGTTGGCTTTGACCTAAAAGAATACCAACCCGAATACTCCGCATTCAACAAAGATTTGAACCTTTCTTTCATTGGGTCATTGGATTGGATGCCTAATATTGAAGGTTTAAGGTGGTTTCTTAATGAGACATGGCCAGTATTGCATAATAGATTTCCAAATTTGAAATTCCATTTTGCAGGCCGGAATGCGCCTAAAGACCTTGCGAACATCCAAATGCCTGGTGTTACTTTTTATGACTCTGTTTCCGACAGTAAGGAATTTATGTTGGGGCACCAAATATTAATTGTCCCAATATTTGCAGGATCTGGCATCAGGGTCAAAATTCTAGAAGCAATGGCTCTTGGTAGAGTTGTCATCACTAGTTCCATTGGTTTGGAAGGGATACCTGCAAAACATTTGGAGCAGGTTATTTTAGCCAATACTGTTGAAGACTATATCCAGATTATTCAAATGTGTTATGACGGAAAAATTAACCTACTGCGGTTAGGTCAGTCTGCCAGAAATTTTGTACTAAATAATTTTGACAGCTCAAAGCTTGCGGTGAAGTTATTGAACGCTTATCAAAAAGTCATTGATTCCCCGAGCCACATTTAATGGTGTCTGATACAGATGGTGGCTTTGTTAAAAATAACATTCATATTAAGTCTTATCTTGTTTTTGCACAGTTATTTATTTTATCCAATTTCCTTGGAAATAATAAATTTTTTTAAAAGGAAGAAAAACCCGAAGCATGAGACTGATGAACATGGCTTACCAATAATTTCCTGTATCACTTCAGTGTATAATGAATCTTCGATTATTGAATCAAAATTGATATCTCTGCTGGAATCGGATTATCCGAAAGATAAATTAAATGTGTTTGTTGGTTCAGATTGTTCTGCTGATGGCTCAGATGAAATTATTCATAAATTAACGCATATATATTCTAACCTAAACTTTTTCCCATTCAAACAAAGAAGAGGAAAGGCAAGTGTTATAAATGATTTATTAGATGAAGCCTTGAAGAAAAATCCAAAATCACCAGATCATATTATCCTTTATAATGATGCAAATGTGATCCTTTGTAGAGATACCATAAAAAAATTAATCAGAAATTTTCAAGACAAAGATATTGTTTTGGTGGATTCAAGAATTATCCCGGAAAATCTAAGAAAAGATGGCATTTCAAAATCCGAAGATAAATACATGAATTTGGAAATACGGATCAAAAATCTAGAAGGCGAAATTTGGGGTGCAATGATGGGCGCCTTTGGAGGATGCTTTAGTATTCGATCAAACTTCACCACCAAAGTTCCGGTTAATTTTCTAATGGATGATTTTTATATTTCTATGTCTGCCATGCAAATGGGTGGCAAATGTATTAATGACCTTGATGCTGTGTGTTATGAAGGAATTCCTAATCAAATTCAAGAAGAGTTCAGGAGGAAAACAAGAATTTCTGCTGGAAATTTTCAAAACCTGACAGTGTATTACAATTTTTTAATTTCAAGGCCTGTATCTAGGGCATATGCCTTTTTTTCACATAAAGTGTTGAGATGGATTGGTCCTTTCTTATTGATTTCAATTTGGTTATCCGCATTGGGACTGGCTTATAGTATTCCAGATCCATACCTTTATGTTTTTTACATAATCAATATATTTTATTTTGTACTTCCCATAGCCGACTGGATTTTAAGTAAAATACATGTGCATGTGAAGGTTTTGCGTGGTATCAGATATTTTATTTTGATGAACTTTGCACTGTTAAATGGGTTTATTAAATTTATTAAAGGCATTCAAAATAGTGCCTGGCAACCACCAAAAAGAACCGTTAACTAATGATAAAATTTAATTCCATTGAAGATGCCATCATAGATTTTAAAAAAGGTAAAATCTTGATCGTAGTAGATAATGAGGATAGAGAAAATGAAGGAGACTTTATCTGTGCTGCTGAAACCATTACGCCTGAAATTGTAAACTTTATGGCTACTCACGGAAGAGGTTTAATTTGTGCTCCCCTGACGGAAACTAGAGCAGATGAATTAAACCTGCCTTTAATGGTTCGTTCAAACACCTCTCTGCATGAAACTGCTTTTACTGTCTCCGTAGATTTAATCGGACATGGTTGCAGTACAGGAATTTCAACCTATGATCGTGCTTTAACTTTAAAAGGTCTTGCAGACCCAAATTTTATTGCCGCCGATTTTGCTCGACCTGGTCATATTTTTCCTCTTAGGGCTAAAGACGGGGGTGTTCTGCAAAGAGCTGGACATACTGAGGCGACAATTGATTTGGCCAGGATGGCAGGTATGCATCCGGTTGGGGCATTGATAGAAATCCTGAATGAAGATGGTAGTATGGCCAGGCTCCCTCAATTAATTGAAAAAGCGAAAATATTTGATCTTAAAATAATCTCAATAAGCGATTTAATAGAGTACAGACTTAGAAGTGAACGATTAGTAAAATCTGAAGAAAGGTGGTCTCAGGAAATTATGGGGCATAATTTTGAAATCATACAATATAGCCAGATAAATTCAGGGGAGAAGCATATTGCACTTGTAAAAGGCAAAATAGATCCTGAGAAAACCGCTTTAGTTCGTGCCCAATATTGTGATAGTTTGGCTGAAATCATTGACTTATTGATTCATAAAGATCAAAGCCTGTTGTCAAAAGCCTTCAAAAAAATTGAAGAAAGTGAAAGTGGTGTACTGTTGTTGATTACAAATGACAGTAAGGAAAAAGACCCAATGTCTAAATTATTCTTAGAAAAGCCTAAAGTTTTTAGGCCAGAGCAAGATCAAAGGGAAATAGGCATTGGGAGTCAGATACTCAGAGATCTGGGCATTAGAAACATGAAGTTGTTAAGTAATAAACCTAAGAAAAATATAGCTTTAGAAGCTTATGGACTAAATTTAGAAGGATATGTTCCTTTTTAGATTACAATGTTTTCTGAGCCTTTTTATGATCATCTAAAAATTTTTGCAAACCAATATCTGTAAGTGGGTGCTTAAGCAAGCCCAAAATCGCATCCAAAGGACATGTCACTACATCAGCACCGGCTTTTGCAGCTTCAACAATTTGTCTTGAATTTCGAATTGAGGCAGCTAAAATTTCTGTTTCATAGCCTTGCAAAGTATAAATTTCAAAAATATCTGAAATCAACTGCATTCCATCCCAATTGGAATCATCAATTCTCCCGATAAAAGGAGAAAGATAAGTGGCTCCGGCTTTTGCTGCCAAAATTGCCTGTCCGGCACTAAACACCAAAGTGCAATTTGTTTTTATTCCCAATGTATTGAATTCACAAATTGCTTTTATGCCTTCCTTAATCATTGGTATTTTCACCACGATATTGTCTGCAATCTCAGCCAACTCCTTCCCTTCTCTCAACATTCCTTCCAAGTCAGTGGAAATTACTTCTGCGCTAACATCTCCATCCACTAAATCACATATCTTTTTATAGTGCGTGTATATATTTTGTTTGCCGGTTATCCCTTCTTTTGCCATAAGGCTTGGGTTAGTTGTAACCCCATCAAGAATACCTAACTCTTTAGCTTCAGCTATTTGAGCAAGATTAGCCGTATCTATAAAAAATTTCATGTTTTAGAGAAATTGAGGTGTAAAAAAAAGGTAAGAGCCCATCGCACCGCTCAACCGCATACCCTTGCTGCATTTCTGCCCTGGGGGATTAGAAGGAGCTGGTCGTGAACCCTTACCGGACGCAAAAATAGATTTTTCTATTTTAATAACGGAAAAAATTCATCCATACCTTTCCAATAACCTGTTGGGTCAGGAAAATTTGTCCAAACCATCCTTTCCTTGAGTACCGGATGGGTAAATGCAACCTGATAAGCATACAGACAAAGTTCATATGCCGGTTTCGGTAGACTTTTGCCATATTTGACATCGCCTAACAAAGGACAACCAATGTGGGCCATTTGGGCTCTAATCTGATGTGAACGACCTGTAATTAACTTAATTTGAAATAAAAACTTTCCGTCCTTACTGCCAATCAATTTATAGTGTAACCTTGCATATTTTGATCCCGGAACCTCATTTTCATACACTTTTGAAAGATTAATTTTTTCATCCTTCACCATATAGTGTATTAGCTCGTCCTCAACTTTTGGTGGCCGACAGTCACTAATAGCCATGTAATACTTGTCTACCGTGCGTTCTTTAATCTGGTCATGAAGTCTGGTAAAGGCTTTGGAAGTTTTTGCCAAAATCAATAATCCCCCTACCGGCCTGTCAATTCGTTGGAGCAATCCAAGGTATACCTCACCAGGTTTATGGTACTTAACCTTTAAATAATTCTTAATGATATCTATAAGGTTCGGGTGTCCGGTTTCGTCACCTTGAGATAGGAGCCCTGGATATTTCTCAAGGACAATTATATGGTTATCTTCGTAAATTATTTTGGGAAGCATGTCTGGAAGCAAAAATAGGATTAAGCTAGCGATTTCACCTTGTCCAAATGATACCTTTATTTTCGGACCAATGATACTGGGGTTAACTAACCAAGCTAAAGGTATAGAAAAAAAAGATATTTTAACAGAATACTATGATATTCAAACACTTAATGAAATTGCATTATTAAATACCCATGATGTAATTAAAGTAAGTGCAGCACATGCAAATTCAATCTCGGACCACTATGATTTCCTTACCTGCGGGGGAGCAATGGGATTAAATTGCGGGCCATTGCTGATTTCTAAAAATGAAAGAAATCCTCATTCAATTGATTTCAGTCCTGTGATACTACCCGGCAAAAATACTACAGCAAGGTTTTTATTTGAGTACTCATTCCCAAACGCTAAGTCTAAATTCTACGGCACTTTTTCAGAAATAGAAGAGCTTCTCATCAACGAAGTGTATCCATATGGCGTAATCATTCACGAAAACAGATTCACTTTCGAATCTAAGGGTCTGGTCAAAATTATGGATTTGGGTGAAAATTGGTATCAAAAAACCGGATTACCAATTCCTCTTGGACTAATTGGTATAAAAAGAGATCTTGAAGACAGTCTAAAAATTAAAATAAAACAGTTAATCCTCTCGTCATTGGAATATGCGACTAGATATGTAGAACAAATATTCCCTTTTATTAAGTCCCATGCTCAGGAATTAGATAGAGACGTGATTTTTCAACACATTGAGTTGTATGTTAATGAATTTAGTTTTGATATAGGAACGGCCGGTAAATCTGCAATCGTTGAATTATTTAAATCTTCCCAATCGGGAGAAAAAGTTGCACAAATAAATTTTATATAATTTATAGTCGTACACAAATTTATATATTTATAATAATTTATATGTTTGAAATTATTATAAATTAATATATTATATATTAAAAAATATTAAAATATATTAATTTCGCGTTGTGTAAGTTTTGGTTATTAAATGTAAAAACATTCTAGCCCATGAAATGTCATGGGCTTTTTTATTGATTACAACTTAGTTTATTGAACATTTTCCTTCACGCAGACAATCGTAAACCAATGGTTTTCTGAAGAATTTTAAATTATTCAAAATCCAAACTTTATTAAATCATTGATTATCTAAACTTTATGAATCGATACAATACAAAACAAGTAATGTCTTTAAATTATTAGGATGAAATATTGTACAGTTTTCAATTTCTAGGAAAGAATTGGCATGATAATTGGATACATCTTAATCGAGTTTTGAGTTTTGGTTATTAAATGAAGATTTGCCCGTATAACGTATGCGGGCATTCTTTTTTTAAGAGAAATCCTTCCCTGTTCACTCAAAATCGTAGTTTTGTGGGAACAAAACGAATGGTCATGGTCATAGGAGTTCCAAAAGAAATTAAATCTAACGAAAACAGAGTTGCATTAACCCCTGCAGGAGCGCTGGAGCTCACCAAACGCGGACACCAGGTTTATGTTCAAAGCACCGCTGGTGTGGGCAGTGGTTTTACAAATGATAATTACATTAATGCGGGAGCTAAAATTTTGGCAACTATAGAAGAAATTTATGCTATCGCTGATATGATTATTAAGGTTAAGGAACCTATCGAGTCAGAATATAAACTTATAAAAAAAGATCAATTACTCTTTACCTACTTTCACTTTGCATCCTATGAACCTCTGACAAATGCCATGATTGAAAGTGGGGCGGTTTGTCTTGCCTATGAAACCGTAGAATTGCCTGACAGAAGTCTTCCACTATTAATTCCAATGTCTGAGGTAGCCGGACGTATGGCCATACAGGAAGGAGCCAAATACCTTGAAAAACCTCAAAAAGGCAAAGGGATTCTATTGGGAGGTGTGCCTGGAGTTCCACCTGCGAAAGTACTCGTGCTTGGCGGAGGTGTTGTTGGTACCCAAGCGGCTAAAATGGCAGCAGGATTGGGCGCCCAAGTGACTTTGATGGATATAAGCCTAAATCGATTGAGATACTTGGCTGATGTGATGCCGGCAAACGTAAATACCATGTTTTCAAATGAATTAACCATTAGAGAATTGGTTAGAAGTCATGATTTAATTGTTGGTGCGGTTCTCATACCGGGTGCAAAAGCCCCTAGCCTCGTTACCAGAGACATGCTTTCTACTATGCATCCTGGCACTGTATTGGTAGATGTTGCCATTGATCAAGGTGGTTGTATCGAGACCTCTAAACCTACAACGCACGATGATCCTATTTACATAATTGATGAAGTAGTGCATTATTGTGTTGCTAATATGCCAGGTGCTGTACCTTACACCTCAACTGTAGCACTCACTAACGCTACCCTACCTTATGCCATCCAATTAGCCGATAAAGGTTGGAGAAAGGCTTGCTCTGAAAATAAATCCTTGATGTTGGGATTAAATGTTGTTGGTGGCAAAGTAGTATATGAGGGTGTTGCAAAAGCATTCAATTTATCTTACACCAAAGTGGAAGATGTAATTTAAAAAATTTACAAAAAAATTTGTTTGCAATGATAAAATCATCTTAACTTAAGGTGTTATTTCATTGTTCACATTTCAAACCTATAAAATATGTATATTACTTTGGAAGAACTTCGTCAAATCAAACACCTTTTACCCAGTGGAAGTATCAAACGGATTGCGGATGAGTTAAATATTGACGAACAAGCAGTTAGGAATTATTTTGGAGCAAATCATTTGGAGAATTCAGGGAACCATCTGCAAGCTGGTCCCAATGGGGGTATTGTACAAATAGAAAATTTGGAAATTCTCAATTTGGCTAAGAAAATATTAGATGAGGAGAATATCGCTCATTCCAACTGATAAAAACTAAACTTTACAGGGCCTGAAAAAATCAGGCCTTTTTTGTTGAATTTATATGCGTCTTTTGCGATAATTAATAACCCATTTAATGATTCCAGTATAACTTTGGCTCCCACCCTTCACTCCATTGAAAATCAAATATCTATCATAAAACCAATCCCATAGTTCTGGTAAAATTTCCGGAAACTGATTATTATGGTAATCAATAGATTTGAGATCCCTTTGAATGGGGATAGAAATCTCACTTAAATACTTCTTATATAATTCAGGGTATATTCTAAATGCATTGCTCATAAGATATCTCCAATAACTCAACTCAGCACTGTAACGGATTAATCCTTTATCACTTTTTCTGCAGGCCAGTAAAGCAATAAAATTGCATTCCCCTTCATCTGTCCAACCAAAACCATGAGCAAATTCATGCGCCATTGTAAAAGGTATCACAAGAGAATCCAAACCACTATCTACATAGCCCTCCCCTGAAAATGGCCAAAATATACCCGCAGTCCCAAAAACCAACAAACACCCCGCTGGTTCTAAAACACGCACTCTTACACGGTTATTGCCAAAGACAAAAAGTTCATTAAAAACATCTGCAACTCGAATTCTGAGTTCTCGTTCTATTTCTAAAAAAGTAAAATTATTATTCTCAATATTTAATTCGACTCTTAAATTACATAGCTCATCAGTAATTTCATTTAGTTCTCTTTCAAATTCAAAATAAGCTATATCATGATTCAGGTCAAGTCGGTCCCTTAAGGGAATTTTAAAATAATTGAAACCCCAAGACAGGTAGAAAAAAGAAACGTGCAATAGGATAAAAGCCAATACCTTTTGGATTAACTTCTTTATTCCAAGATTTTTACGCATTCTGAGATAACCCAGATATATTCCGCAAATGAGGAGAATAAAAAACCACCAATACAATAAGGGGATGGGGCTAATAAATGACAAAGTACCCCAAAAATATCTACTGGACGAATAAACAGAAGTCACAAAATATTTTTCCATAATCTCTGGTGGAAGCGCATACAAAATCACTCCATACCCCAAACAGCACAGAAATATTAAACTGCTAATTATCAAGAACTTATCTGCAATAAATTTCATTCAAATTCCTCAAATGTAATGTCTATTTTTGACTGATGAACCAAATAGCAATTATTCTTGTTTTCTCAGTTAAAATAAATAAAGATGGCATTTGAATTTACAGACAGCAACTTTCAGGAGAGTGCTTTAGCAAAGGACGGTGTGGCCGTTGTAGACTTCTGGGCAGAATGGTGTGGACCTTGCAGATTAGTTGGTCCTATTATTGATGAACTTTCAAAAGAGTATGAAGGGAGAGTCACCATCGGCAAATTAAACGTTGATCATAACCCACAGGTATCTATGCAATTTGGCGTAAGGTCAATTCCAACCATTCTTTTCATAAAAGAAGGTCAAATTGTTGAAAAACATGTTGGTACTGCAACTAAGGCAACTTTAAAGCAAAAAATTGATTCCTTAGTTTAAGTTTCTTGACACAAAGCAATAAAGAAGCCCTTATCTTTGTTACGGTAGGGGCTTCGTTATTTAAGCAAATATGAATTTTTTTGATCAATTTCCTGTACAGGCATTCAACCATCTTGAGCTTTTAGCCAATCAGGTGGTTGAAGGCTTTATAATAGGTAAGCATAAATCTCCATTTCATGGATTTAGTGTTGAATTTGCCGAACACAGACTCTATAATATAGGTGAAACTACAAAAGACCTGGACTGGAAAGTATATGCTAGAACAGATAAACTATTTGTTAAAAAATTTGAAGAAGAGACAAATCTAAGATGCCAAATTGTTATCGACACTTCTTCATCCATGTATTTTCCGGAAGAGAAATTAAACAATGGACTCATACTGAATAAGTTAAAATTTTCTGCTTTAGGGGCTGCATGCATTATGAATATCCTGCGTAAGCAACGAGATGCTTTTGGCATCAGTTTGTTTGATGAAAAACTTAATTTTCAATCTCAGACAAAATCAAGCACGACACATTATCAATTACTCCTAAGCATCCTAGAAAAATGGATCAATGATTTCGATTTAAATAGAAAGAGTTCTACTGCACAGGCTTTGCATGAAATCGCAGATCAAATCCACAAAAGATCCATGGTTGTAATCTTTAGCGACATGGTTGACGACACGGAAAGAGTAGATGATCTTTTTGGTGCACTTCAACATCTTAAACATAATAAACATGAAGTATTACTTTTTCATGTAGTTGACAGAAAATTGGAAATTGAATTTGGTTTCGAAAATCGTCCCTATCATTTTGTTGATATGGAAACAGGGGAGAAAGTTCGCCTTCAGGCACATCAGATAAAAGAAAGATACATTGAAAAGATGAAGGAATATCATTATTCAATTCAAAACAAATGTATTCAATATAGAATAGATTATCATGAAGCTGATATTAATCAGGGATATGATTATATTCTCCAATCCTTCTTAGGCAAAAGAAAAAAAATGCAATAAATTTTTGGTCAACAAAATAAAATTTATGAGTAAAATTATTCTTAGTAAAATTTCTACTGATGCTCCAGCCAAGGCAGATAAAGAGAAAATGGTAAAGGAAACTGAAAAAATGGCAAAAGAAATTGGTGAATTTGCAGATAAATTTTATGCCGAAAAAAAACACAGTTTACTTGTAGTACTACAAGGAATGGACGCAAGTGGTAAAGATGGGGTTGCCAAAAGTGTTTTCACATACTGTGCACCATTAGTAGTTGATGCCCACCCTTTTAAAAAACCATCAGAGGAAGAAATGCAACATGATTTCCTGTGGCGGGTTCATAAGTTTTCACCTTCAAAAGGGCAGATTAAAATTTTTATAAGATCTCATTATGAAGACATATTAATACAAAGAGTACATAATTGGATAAATGATGATCGTGCACACTTAAGACTGGAGGCCATTAACAATTTTGAAAAACTTCTACAAGAAGACAACCAAACTACAATACTTAAATTTTATCTTCACTTGTCGCATAAAAGACAAATAGAAAAACTTGAAGAAAGAAGGACCGCTTTAGATAAACAATGGAAGTATAATCCACAGGATTTTGAAGAAAGTAAACTGTGGGACAAGTACATGAGGTACTATGAATCCGCCATAAACGGTAGTGAAATACCTTGGATTATTGTACCATCTGATCAAAGGTGGTATCGCAATTACTTCGTTGCAAAGAAAGTTTTCGATACTTTAAAAAATTTGAACCCAGAATATCCCAGACTAGAATAAGACAAATGAGAATAGATAAATGGCTTTGGACAGTCCGTTTTTATAAATCAAGAACATTAGCTTCCTTGTCATGCAAATCTTCGAAAGTTAAGATTAATGGCCATGAAGCCAAAGCATCCAGTTCTATTAAAATCGGAGATCTGATAGAAATTAAGAAGAATGGCTTTTATTTAAAATACCAGGTCCTAGGATTACCTGAAAAAAGAACTAACGCCACACTGGCCAGTCTGGCATATACAAATCTCACGCCTATTGAGATTCTTAATAAATATAATACAGCTTATACGGAATCATCTTATTTTAATTTGAGAAGTAAAGGATCTGGGCGACCTACAAAAAAAGAAAGACGAGAAATGGATATCCCGCTTATAGAATCCAATGAATGGCCGGATTTTGACGATTTATGAATAAATTTTAAAAAATATATTACCTTTGCCGGGTCACTAAAAATGCCCTAAATGAGAGGGCATTTACATAAAATTTAATCTGGGGGTTTAGCTCAGCTGGCTAGAGCGCTTGCATGGCATGCAAGAGGTCGTCGGTTCGACTCCGATAACCTCCACTTTTTTTTGTTAATGAGGGAACCATTTTGAGACATATTTTGATTTACCATTAAACGAGATTGTATGCTAAGACTTTTCTTCTTGATCTCCTCTCTTTTAGTTCTACTTTTTCTCAAAAACCATTCATTTAATTACCCTCCAGTTAATAGTGCAAGTGTCGGAGATGATCATTTGGTAAAATTGTATCAAAAATGTGAATTGACCGGAATATTGAGCTTTGAAGTATTTTCAAAAGCTGTAGAAGGCATACGAAAATTCAATCCTCAAAAAAATATTATCTCAATTTGTGATTTCACTCTACCTTCTTTCAAGGAACGCTTTTTTGTAATAGACCTAGAACATGCCAAATTAATAACTACCAGTTTAGTTGCACACGGAAGGAATTCTGGACTTATTATGGCAAATTCTTTTTCAAACAAACCTAATTCACTTCAATCCAGTTTGGGTTTTTTTCGTGTTGGTTCGAAAATAAAAAGCCCAAAACATGGAGATGCACTTTTGCTGGAAGGCTTGGAAAAGGGTCTAAATGATCAAGCCAGAAACAGAGAAATAATCATTCATGCTGCTGAATATGTTAGTAAGGACTATATTGAAAAAAATGGAAAATTGGGTAGGAGTTTTGGATGCCCTGCTTTACCAAGTTCCATTCTTAAAACAATTTTACCAAAAATCGGTAATGGAAGTTTGCTATATATTCATGGCCAACAAAATATTAAAGCATAAAATATTTTATTGTTGAAAACTAAAAATTACCAGATATAAACTAATGTTTAAATACTTGCTTGAAAAAGTTTTCTGCCAAGTTTTTTTAAGTTTAGTTTTTATATTATTCACAAGCCATTTTTTGGTGTATACTTCTTGTGTCCATAAACACAACAAAAAATTTCTGATCCAGGACACTACATTATATTCCCCAACAAAATTTACAGATTTAACCATAGACAGAAGTAAATTTGTTACATATTTAGAAAAGTTCAATATAGATTCAAATATTTGTGAAGACATCCTGTCTTTTTATGAAAGAAGAGAAAATCAATTTGCATGGTTTACAGAAAATGGAATTTCTGAAGCAGCTGTTAACTTTAGTAACTTAGTCGATTTATACAAACTTCAGCTTGGAGACAGCACAATAAAATTAGACCTATTAGATCAAATTTATGAAAAGCTAAACCATGACTCTAATTACTTTTATAAACATCCCGAAGAAATCTATAATGTAGAATTTTTTCTCACCACATCTTTTTTCAATTATGCACATAAAGCATATTCCGGAATTTATAAAAACCCAAAAGATCTTGAATGGTACATTCCCAGAAGAAAGAAAAACTATGATCATTTATTAGAAAGTATTGTTAAAAAAGATAAGGATTTTTCAAAATATGAACCCATAAATCCATTTTATCAAAGCTTAAGAACGAAGCTGATCTATTTGAAGTCAATTTTTCCTCAACTTACAGAACTACATGAGGAAATAAAATCACTACAATTTTCTAATTTACCTGTAGACTCAATCCCAAAATCGATAATCAATTATCTAAAATTATTAGACGAATATTCTTATGATCAATATGACTGTCCCCTATTTTCAAACTACATTCAAAGCTATCAAAAACATCATGGGATTAATGGTTCAGGTCAGCTGGATAGCATAACATTATCCACACTTCAAATTTCACCAGATGACATTTTAAAAAAAATAATTATTAACATGGAGCGGATGCGCTGGTTAACAGACACCATTCCTAACCGCTTCATTCTTGTAAATATCCCTGACTATAAGCTTTTTGTTTTTGATTCTTCAAAATACCAATGGGAAATGAAAGTCGTTGTTGGCAAAAGCATTCATGCAACAAATATTTTTGCCGGAAATATGGAATACCTGGTTTTTAATCCCTATTGGAATATACCTCCAAGTATTATTAAAAATGAAATCCTTCCATCTTTAAAAAAGGACCAAAATTATATTAATCGTAATGAAATGGAGGTTTTGTCCGGGAATGAAGTATTAAATTCAAGAAGTATTAATTGGAAAAAATACAAGGACAATGTTCCTTTTACTATTCGCCAAAAACCTGGACCAAAAAATGCATTGGGAAAAATCAAATTCATTTTTCCAAACAACTTCAATATATACCTTCACGACACCCCAGCTAAATCACTATTTACTGAGCAAAAAAGAGGATTTAGCCATGGATGTGTTAGATTGGCAGAACCTCTTAAGTTGGCCGAATATTTATTAAGCTATAATTCTAGTGAATTGAAGAAAATTTACAATTCCGACAAAGAAATGAAAGTCATTCTCCCTCATCCTATTTCGGTTTTGATATGCTATTTCACTGCCTGGGTTGACATCAATGGGAATCTTAACACCAGAGAGGATCTATACAGGCATGATGAAAAGCTTGAAAGGGAAATTTTTGGAAAGGTGAAATAAATTACTTGTAGTATTTGCTCTATAATTACTGCTTTCTGTTTCAAGGAAATCCTTCCTATATTTAAACTTAATATTATATATAATTAAGTTTTTTTGCAGGAAAATATTTGCAGCATTCTTGTTTAAGCATGGTTAATAATTAAAAGCTAAAGTTTTAACCCGCTCATAAGGAACTATTTTATTCAACAATTTGTTCTACAGTCATTATTTCACAATTAAAATTGTTTTATGAGTTTACAGAATAAGTATAAGCCAGTTTTGGATCTTGGTGTTGAATTAGGAATCCAGGACGGATTTGTTCAAGAAGAGAATGGCGTTTTAAAAATGGGTGGTGTTGCTGCGACCCAATACCAAAAAGATCAGATTTGGGATAAGATAAAGTCAATAGGTGGTGAAAACCCAAGTGATTTAATAGCTGATATTAACGTAAGTAATACAGCATACTACACCAAACATACTGTTGCTAAAGGAGAAAGTCTGAGTTTAATCGCCAAAAAGTATTACAAAGACCCAATGAAATACAAGGCTATTTTTGAAGCAAATACAAATATCCTTAAAGATCCAGATTTAATTCACCCTGGACAGGAACTTGTGATTCCAAATTTATAAAAAATCCTAAACATAAAATGTGGCCTTGGCATAATTCCAAGGCCTTTTTTTTGTATTTATTAAAGCTTTAAAATTATATTGTCCAAAATATCGTTATTTGCCTAAATCTCAACATAATGCTTCAAACCAGGATCTTTTTAATAGGAGTATTTTTATCAACTTTTCTACTCATGCTAGCGCAAAATCCTCAGACAAATGCCGTTGTAGAAAATTATAGCAAACTTGATCCGGGAGAAGCTGTACGGGCGATCTTAATTGATAAACAGAATTTTAAATGGTTAGGTACAGACAAAGGATTATATAGACTAATCAGTATAGATTCAGACCCAGAATTAATCAGTTCAGATTCCATTACGGGGCTTACTGAAGACAAGAAAGAGTTAGTCTGGTATGGTAACCGAAAACAACAATTAACCACGGAGGATCAAGCTCAAACCATCACACTTGGAGCAACCAATGCAAAAATAAGCTGTATGACCTATTACAAGGGAGACATTTGGGTGGGCACAGACCAGGGCTTATTCAGGGTTTCAGATGATCAGGGTAAAGTTTTACAACATCACAAAACCAGTAATTCCAAACTAAAATCCAATCAAATAAACATGCTATTTGCTGATCCTGAAGGAAAGCTTTGGGTGGGAACAGATAATGGCGTAGTTATTATTGAAAAAAATGACTGGGATGCTTATGAAAAAGAACATAAAATAACAGGTGCTGTTGCAACAAAAGAAGGAATTTGGCTTTTGGCAGAAAAGAAAATGTGGTTAATTTACAAGGAGGAAGGTAGAGACAGATGGCAAGATGCCGCTGTTAAAAGAGGATTAAGTTCAGGACCAGTAAGAGCAATTGTTGCAGATAGCAAAGGGCAGATATATGTTGCATCGGAAATTCTCGTAAAATTTGATCCTTATACCGATAAAAGTCTTCAGATAGATAAAGATTACGGATTTGTATCTGCACAAACCCTCTCCTTAGCATGTGATAAGAATGACGATTTATGGGTAGGAACCGCGGACAGAGGTTTATTCAGAATTGATATCATTGAAGGAGATGTTGAAGAGTTGTCCGTGGTGGCATTTTCCAAAGGCGAAATAAAATGTCCAGGGGTAAAATCGGCATCTATTACAGTCATTGCGCGTGGGGGAAAAACTCCCTACAGTTACCAATGGAATAAACCTGAATTCTACGGCAGTAAGATCGATTCTGCAGGGGCTGGCAATTATTCTGTAACCGTAACTGATGCGGAAGGCGAGGAATTCGTGGCAACAGTTCAGATACGAGAACCAGAGCCAATAGACGTTGAAATATTATCTAAACAAAGGGTGTCTGAGATCAATAAAAAAGATGGAAAAGCGACAATCAAGGTAAAAGGTGGGTCTGCTCCTTACAGAATTATTTGGGACAATGGAAGGACCGGACTATCCGTATCTAATTTATCCGCAGGAAAACATGTGGTTAAAATTTATGACCAAAATCAATGCTTCCAATCATCTAACCTCTATATAGAAGCTCCAAAGGCAATTCCTGAACTAGAAAGAGAAAAATTAGCTGTTGGCCAAACATTAAGGATAAACGAACTTTATTTTACCGCTGATTCTGCTATTATTTCTAGTGAATCATACCCTGTAATTGATGAAATCTTTGAATTTCTCATAAAAAATAAAGACATTGTAATTGAAATTGGTGGACACACAAACGGGATTCCTCCACACGAATATTGTGATAAACTGTCCGCTCAAAGGGCTAAAAATGTAGCGAATTACCTGTATGAAAAAGGTATTCCTTTAGATCAGATTTCACATAGAGGATATGGAAAACGCGTTCCCATTGCATCGAACGAAACCCTTTCCGGCAGGCAAAAGAACCAACGTGTGGAAATGAAGATTATAAGTTTGGCAAAATAAACTATCCACAATATTGATTGACCTTGAATTCGAACAAATATATATGATAAATTCATATATATTTGTATTTTATTTATGGTTTTAGAATTTTAGATATGTCAAATTTGAATTTAACTAAATGTCCAATTTGCGGTTCAGATTTGATCATCAAAGGAATAGAGTTAAAGGATTATAAAATTTCGCAAGAACAATTTCAACTTGCAAGTTGCGCTCAATGTGATCAATTATTTACCCAAAATCCACCAACAGAATTAAATTCAGGTGATTATTATAAAAGTGAGCGTTACATTTCTCATTCCAATTCGAACAAAGGAATAATAAATTATCTGTATCATATCGTGAGGATATACATGCTTCGAAGGAAAAGGAAAATAATTTCCAATATTACTTCAGCTAAAAATCTAATTGATATTGGTTGCGGCACCGGGTACTTCTTGAATGAAATGCAAAGAAATGGTTATCGGGTAAATGGAATTGAACGCAGTCCTGAGGCCAGACAATTTTGTATTGAAAAATTTAAATTGGATGTTTTCTCACCCGATTATATATTTAATGATCTAATTCAAAATAAGTTTGAAATAGCAACGATGTGGCATGTTTTGGAACATATATATGATCCCAACAAATATTTGAAAGCAATTCACAAGATTCTCCAAGATGAGTCTTATCTCTTTATTGCTGTGCCAAATTACAAATCCAATGATGGTGAACATTATCGAGATTATTGGGCCGGATATGATGTTCCCAGACATCTATGGCATTTTGATACCTCCACAATTACCAACTTAGTGGAAGGTGTTGGTTTTCAATTAGTGTCTTTGCACCGTTTGCCGTTTGATTCCTATTATGTTTCACTACTGAGCGAAAGTTATAAAAAGAATCGTTTTTTTGTGTTCATGGGTTTGTATAGAGGGCTTATATCTCATATTGTGAGCTTGTTTAAGATTAAACGGACAAGTTCAATTTTGTATGTTTTTAAAAAAAAATAAAATGATAGGAACTGCAGAACGTGTATCTGATCATGACCAAACAGACAATTACGTATATCAGCGCTGTTTATTTGCCTACCATGAGGCTGTAAATAGGATTTCCGGAAGGGTACTTGAAATTGGAACAGGCAGTGGTCTTGGCGTAAAGCTGATAGCAGCACAGTGCAATGAATTTATCACAGTGGATAAATATGCCAGCGATATTGAATTTTCCCAATTCCCCAATGCAAGATTTCTTCAAATGGAAATCCCCCCCTTTAAAGGCTTTGAAGATAATTACTTTGATTTTGTAATATCTTTCCAGGTAATAGAACATCTGGAAGATGATTCTTTATTCGTGAAAGAAATATTAAGGGTGCTTAAGAAGGGAGGAAAAGCGATTCTAACTACCCCAAATCGAATTCAATCTCTAAGCAGGAATCCTTGGCATGTAAGGGAATACCTTGGTTCTGAACTTGAAGAATTACTATTAAAGCAGGGATTTAATTCAGTAGAAAAACTTGGTACATTTGGGAATACAAAAGTCTTAGAATATATTGAATCAAACAAAGCATCCATTAAAAAGATAACCAGATTTGATATTTTTAATTTTCAGTATAAACTACCAAGAAAACTTTTGCAAATCCCATACGATTTTTTCAATAGAATGAACCGAAAAATGATCGCAAAGAACATTACACAAGTAAACGGTTCTATAAAGGTTGATGACTTTTACGTTGGTCTCCAAAATGAAGATAGCCTGGACCTCTTTTTTATAGCAACTAAATGAGCTTAAAGCAAATTGAAAAAGAAATTATTCAGCCATTTCAACTTGTCTGGATGCTTTCTTTCTTTCATTTTCATCGAGGATAACCTTTCTTAATCTTAATGACTTTGGTGTAGCCTCTAAATATTCATCTTCCTGGATATATTCCAAAGCTTCTTCCAAAGAAAAATTTCTTTTGGGTGTTATTTGTGTAGTTCCATCACTTCCGGAAGCACGCATGTTGGTAAGCTTTTTACCGGTTATTACATTTACTACCAAATCTCCTGGACGAATATGTTCGCCAATTACTTGTCCGACATAAATCTGGTCTCCCGGGTCGATAAAAAAGGATCCCCTATCCTGCAAATTTCCAATTGAATATGCAGTGCAAGCTCCCATTTCTTTTGAAACGAAAACACCCATCACTCTTGAAGGAATCGCACCTTTCCAAGGTTCAAAATCTTTAAATCTATGCGCTATAATCGCTTCTCCAGCCGAGGCTGTTAACAACATATTTCTTAAACCAATTAAGCCTCTTGAAGGGATGTTAAATTCTATATGCGTCAAATCACCTTTTTGTTCCATAACGGTCATTTCCCCTTTACGTTGGCTGATCAATTCTATAACCTTACCACTAAAAGCTTCCGGCACATCAATGGTCAGAAGTTCAATTGGCTCACATTTTACCCCATCAATTTCTTTTACAATTACCCGAGGTTGGCCTACTTGTAATTCATAACCTTCTCTTCTCATGGTCTCAATAAGGATCGAGAGATGTAATATTCCTCTACCATAAACCAGGAAAGCATCCGGAGTATCTGTTTCTTCCATTCGCATAGCTAAATTTTTCTCTAGCTCTTTTTCCAATCGTTCTCTAATGTGTCTTGAAGTAACAAATTTTCCTTCTTTTCCGAAGAAAGGTGAATTGTTAATCGTGAATAACATACACATCGTAGGCTCATCTACTTGAATAGGAACCATACCTTCAGGATTTTCAAATTCTGCAATGGTGTCTCCAATTTCAAAATTCTCTATTCCAAATACACCACAGATATCGCCGGCGACAACTTCTTCTACTTTAATTTTGCCTAATCCCTCAAAAGTAAACAACTCTTTAACCCTGGATTTGAGAATAGAACCGTCGCGCTTGACTAATGAAACTGGTTGATTTACTCTAATTGAACCTCTTTTAACTCTTCCAATGGCAATTCTGCCTATAAATGATGAATAATCAAGAGAAGAAATCATAACCTGAAGACTACCTACATCAATCTTAGGTGAAGGAATATGTTCAATAATCATATCCAAAAGGTAAGTAATATCAGCGGTTGGATTTTTATAATCCGGCCCCATCCATCCTTGCTTTGATGAGCCATATACTGTAGGAAAATCAAGCTGCTCTTCGTTGGCATCAAGGTTGAAGAACAATTCAAAAACTTGATCGTGCACTTCATCCGGCCTGCAATTTGGTTTATCTACTTTATTGATTACTACAATGGGCTTTTTACCCATGGCTAATGCTTTTTGCAAAACAAACCTGGTTTGAGGCATAGCACCTTCAAATGCATCTACCAACAATAAAACCCCATCAGCCATGTTTAACACACGCTCCACCTCTCCACCAAAATCGGCGTGACCTGGCGTATCTATGATATTAATTTTGACATCCTTATACCTAACGGAGACGTTCTTTGCCAGAATAGTAATACCACGCTCACGCTCTAGTTCGTTATTATCCAAAATCAATTCGCCAGTTTCCTGATTTTCTCTGAAAAGTTTTGTCTGATGAAGAATTTTATCAACCAAAGTGGTCTTACCATGGTCAACGTGCGCGATGATTGCGATGTTACGTATCTGAGTCATATTAATATAATTATCGCAAAATTAAGACTAATGCGGCAGCTTAAGGTGTTAAAATCTCAGAATAACAAATAATTTACAATAATAATCTGATGATTATATATTAATATAATCTTAATATTAAATTCAGAATGAAACATTTTCAACTCAAGAAAAACTTTAACTACACTTTGCTTTCGCTGTTTTTTACAAAAAGCACCGTTCGAATTCCTTAAGTCTTTCTCTTTAAAATGTAAGCTATCTGTATAAAAATTAAATAACACCAAGGAAGTGCATGCATTATAAAATCAAACCAATCGATGTACTTCATTCCAATTGCTCCTCCCAGAATCCATTTTATTTTCCCATAAATATGTGGTTCAGGAAAGTAAGGCGTCAACCCCAATGTAAGACATAAAACTACAGCAAATATTAGCGATCCATTATTTTTAAGCATTTTTATCTCCTTTCAATGGTTGAATCATTTGAGCAATAAATCCATTTGGGTAATTTTCAGAATTTTCAAATCCTAACTCTGCGTTTCTACCATCCGATGGTATATATGCAGTTTTAAACAAATAGTCCCATAAGCTTAGACTTATTCCATAATTAACTCCATAAATGCCTTCAGGTAATTTTTTTGCATGATGCCATATGTGCATTACAGGATTGTTCAGAATGTATTTAAATGGTCCGTAGTTGATATTTATATTGGCATGGTTGATATGGCCGATCAACAAAGCAATCATATGAACTATAAAAAAGTCTTTTATGCCAAAGCCCAACATGGCTAAAGGTAAATATTGTATGGATTTATAGATAATAGTTTCCATAAAATGAAATCTCAAATGCGCTGCAAATCCCATTTGCTCGACGCTGTGATGAATTTTATGAAATTCCCAAAGTGAAGGAAAACGATGTAACATTCTGTGGACATTCCATTGGATAAAATCAGCCAGGACAAACTGGATAAGAAACTGACTCCACCATGGTAGTTGCCCCAATTCAATAGCCACCAGGTTTGTTATTCCAAAACTTCCCAAACACTTATTGAAAAGGTCAACAAATAAATTGGATAATGCATTATAAGCAATCAATGAAAACAGGAAAAAATTAAAAAACATATAAAAAGCATCTAGAAAAAAGTCTTTTCTAAATATTCGTTGATGCTTTCTCCATGGAAAAAGTATTTCAATTATCCATATTATTAATGAGATCAACAATAATCCATAGAAATAATTTTCAAACCACGGGAGTCCTGAAGATTGGAAAAAAATCTCATTTTTTAGATAATTCCAATATCCCGTATAAGAATTTTTTATGATTTCAATAAAACTTTCCATCTTGAGTTTAATATTTCAATAAAAATTCCAAACTTTTAGAAATAATTTCAGGATTAGGAAGCATCTCCATTTCCAAAGCAGAATTTAATGGAATTGCGGGTAAGTTTTTTGCTCCAATCATTTTAACCGGAGCATCCAAAAACTCAAAACAATGATCAGAAATTCTCCCTGCCAAACTTTGGGCGAAACTATTTTCCAAAGTTTCCTCTGTCAATACCAAACAACGATGATGTAATTTTACCTGATTGTAGATTAATTCTTCATCCAGTGGAACCAATGTTCGTAAATCTACAATGGAGATTAGCCCAGGGAAATTTTTTGCTGCATTAAGTGCCCAATGAACCCCCATGCCATATGTTATTATGCAAACAACAGGTTCTCTTTTTTTCAATTCCTCGTTAGCTTCCAGGACTAATTTACCCTTGCCCAAAGGCAAGATGTAGTCTTCATCTGGCATAATGCATTTTGCTGCATCAGTCCCGGGAACTTTTGACCAATACAATCCCTTATGCTCAAAAATAACGACCGGATTTGGGTCATAATAAGCCCCTTTTATCAATCCTTTGAGGTCGGCTCCGTTGGAAGGATAAACTATTTTGATGCCCTTGATATTACAAACAACAGATTCAACACTAGAGGAATGATAAGGCCCTCCGCTTCCATAGGCACCTATTGGAACTCTCAAAATCATACTCACAGGGTATTTTCCATTAGTCAGATAACAAGATCTTGCCACCTCGGTAAACAATTGGTTAAGTCCAGGCCATATATAATCAGCAAATTGTACTTCAACAATTGGTTTCAACCCTATGGCAGACATTCCTACCGTACTACCGACAATAAATGCTTCCTGAATAGGTGTATTGAATACTCTATGATCTCCAAATTTTTCTGCTAGGGTCGCAGCTTCCCTGAAAACCCCACCCAATCTCCTTCCAACATCTTGTCCATAGAGTAAACATTCCTGATGTTTTCGCATTAGTTCATCTATGGCAAATAGGGCACAATCCACCATCACCTTTTCAGTACCGTTCAAAGGAATTCTGTTTCCTTGTTCTTCAACAATAGGCGTTGGTGCGAAATCATGCAGATAGAGGTCAGATGGATATGGATCTTCTGCTGATTTTGCGAGATTAAAGTCATCCATCGCCACCTGATAGGCAGAAGTTTCAATTTCTTCAAGCTCGGATGATTTAAACCCACTATTTAGTAAAAAATTTTTTAATTTAGGATAAGGGTCTCTCAAAGATTGTAATTCTAAATCATCCCTATACCATTCTTTCCTTACTCCTGAAGTGTGGTGATTTAATAATGGGACTTTGGCATGTATCAGGAAAGGCCTTCTTTCTTTTCTGATTATTTGAAGTACTGATTCAATAGTATTATAACACAATTCAAAATCAGTTCCATCAATACTTATTGCTTCCAGACCGGGAAATCCCTTGGCATAATCAAATGCATTGCCCATTCGAATTTCTCGGCTATGTGCTGAA
>Ga0268298_10000550_pt1 | contig 48265 bp, 35 predicted proteins | sample WWTPWeurt_MetaG_FD_194462 | JGI IMG/M metagenome (GOLD analysis project Ga0268298, IMG submission 194462) | Activated sludge microbial communities from WWTP in Nijmegen, Gelderland, Netherland - WWTP Weurt | ecosystem: Engineered > WWTP > Aerobic digester > Activated sludge | place...
TGATCGTCGGCCAGTTGGCGTTGCATGCGGCCATGGCAGGCCAGCGCATGGCGGCCCCTCTGCAGGCCCTGAAGGCTGGCCACAGTGCCTGGACGGTGGGCCTGCTGCTGGCCTTGTTCGCCGCGTTTCCGGTGCTGACGGCGCTGGCCTCGGGCCGCCTGGCCGACCGCCACGGCTACCACCGACCGGTGGAACTGGCCGTCGGCCTGACCATGCTCGGCGCGGCACTGGCGGTGGCCGGGTGCTGGACGCGCGGCATGGCCTCGATCGCGCTGCTGGCGGCGGGGGCAGCGGCCTCGGGCATCGGCACCAACGTGGGGTTGATCGCCGTCCAGCGCACTGCGGGGCACATGGTCTCCAGCGGCACCGAGCGGCTGCGGGTGTTCAGCTGGCTCGGCATGGCGCCGTCGCTGGCCAACGTGGTCGGCCCGGTGGTCGCGGGCTTCGTGATCGACGCCGGCGGATTCGCCTGGGCCTATGCGGTGATGATGGTGCTGCCGCTGGGGTCGTTGTGGGCCTCCAGGGCTGTGCCGGCCGAGGCCGGCCGGGTGGTGGCAGGCGCGACCGAATCACGCGGTCGCGCCTGGGACCTGCTTCAGGTGCCGGGCCTGAAGCGCCTGCTGGTGGTGAACTGGCTGCTCTCGGCAAGCTGGGATGTGCACAGCTTCGCGGTGCCGGTGCTGGGGCATGCCCGCGACTACAGCGCCTCGACCATCGGGCTGGTGCTGGGCAGCTTCACCCTCGCGGTGACCGCGGTGCGATTCGTCATTCCGCTGATGGCCCATCGCCTCAACGAGGTGGCCGTGCTGCGCTCGGCCATGGTGCTCACCGGGCTGGTGTTCGCAGCGTATCCGTTTGCCGGCACGCCGTGGATGATGGGGGCCTGCGCCACCCTGCTCGGGCTGACGCTGGGGTCGGTGCAGCCGATGATCATGTCCACGCTGCATCACCTCACGCCGCCCAGTCGCCATGGCGAGGCCATCGCCTTCCGCTCGATGGCCATCAATGCCTCCTCCAGCGTGATGCCGATGGCCTTTGGCGTGGCCGGCACGGCGCTGGGGCCCGGGGTGATGTTCTGGATCATGGGAGCGGCCGTGGCTGCCGGCAGCTGGGTGGCCGGTGGGCTCAGGCGCTGGTTCGACGACGAGCACGCCCAAGGCGGCGAGACGCCTCCCGGCACCTGAACAGATAACGTCTGACTCGAGGCAATGCGAGCGCCGGCCGGCGGCCCCGCGAATCAGAAGCGAATGGCCGGGCCGGGTCGACTTGCCGGCGACGGCGTGGCCTCGCGAGCACGGGACTCCTCGCGGGTTGGCGGTTCGGCCGGCACGGGCTCGGCCGCCGGCTCGGGCTTGCGTCCGCTCAGCGGTGTGGCCGCGGCGAAGCTGTAGTTGCGGGGCAGCTTCGACTCGCGGGGATAACCGGCGAAGTCCAGCGTCGAATGCCAGTCGGCCTCGGCAAAGCCGCGCATCACCTGCGATCCGACAGCCAGCGTGGGCACGGCGCGGCCGCCGCTGATCCGCTGCAAGGCTTCGCCATCGGCATCGTCGGCGATGGTGCGCTCGGCGTGCGGAATGCCGCGCGTTCGCAGCGTGCGTCGGGCCTGCTCGCAGGGTGCGCATTCGGCAGCGGTGTACAGCGTCACCGGAAAGCGGGCCACCGCCTGCCGCAACTCCAGCGGCAGCAGGACGGGGCCCTCCGGGGCGGCGGTGCCGGCCCGCATCGGCACGATGCGGCTGGCCGCGTCGGACGTCGGCGGACGATCGGTGTAGGTGATGCGGCCGTCCGGGCCCACGACCTTGTACTGCGCGGCTGCCGGGCCCGCCAAAGCGGCCGCACAGGCGATCAGGAGCGGCAGTCGGAGAAGCAGCAGGTTCGGCACGGGCATGCGACAGATCGAAGTGCGACGGAAGACAGAGGCAACGCACCGCCAGGGACCACCTGACGATGCATGGCCCGAATGTAGACCAGCCCGGCCCGGCCCACCAGTCTTCGGCGACTGCAGCGCGTGTCAGACGGCCGGTGCAGACATTCCTTGATGCCGAAGTAACGCATCGATGCGGGGTTCGCGCTGGCGGAAGGCGCGAAAGCTCTCCATCGCCGGTCGGCTGCCGCCGGCCTCGAGGATCTCGCGCAGGAACCGCTGGCCCGTGACGGGATCGAACACGCCGGCCTCCTCGAAGGCCGCATAGGCATCGGCCGACAGCACCTCGGCCCACTTGTAGCTGTAGTAGCCCGCTGCGTAGCCGCCGGCAAAGATGTGCGCGAAGGTGTGCTGGTAGCGGTTGTAGGCCGGGGGGATCACCACCGCCACCTCGTGCCGCACCTCGTCCAGGATGGCCTGGATGCGGGCCGATGCATCGGGCTCGGTGTGCAGGCGCATGTCGAACAGACCGAACTCGATCTGCCGCAGCATCTGCATGCCGCTCTGGAAATTGCGCGCCGCCAGCATGCGCTCGTAGAGTGCGCGCGGCAGTGGGTCGCCGGTCTCCACATGGGCCGAGAGGCGTGACAGCACTTCCCACTCCCAGCAGAAGTTCTCCATGAACTGGCTGGGCAGCTCGACGGCATCCCACTCGACCCCGGAGATGCCGGCCACCGCCAGGTCGTCGACCTGGGTCAGCAGGTGGTGCAGGCCGTGCCCGAACTCGTGGAACAGCGTGATCAGGTCGTCGTGGTTGAGCAGGGCAGGGCGGTCGCCCACGGGGGCTGCGTAGTTGCAGACGATGTGAGCGACCGGTGTCTGCACCGGCTGACCGGCGCCATCCGGCCGGAGCCAGCGGCTGCGCACTTCGTCCATCCACGCGCCGGGGCGCTTGCCGGGGCGCGCGTAGGCATCGAGGTAGAACTGCCCGACCAGTTGCGGCGGCCGGCCATCCCCGGTGCTGCGCTCGATCCGGTAGAAGCGCACGCTGTCGTGCCAGACGGGGGCGGTGTCGGGCCGGATGGCCACCGAGAACAAGGTCTCGATCAGCCTGAACAGGCCTTCGAGCACCCGGGGCTCGGTGAAGTACAGCCGCACCTCCTGCTCGCTGAAGGCATAGCGCTCTTCCTTCAGCTTTTCGGAGGCGTAGTACAGATCCCAGGGCTGCAGGTCGGGCAGGCCCAGACGCTCGGCCGCAAACCGGCGCAACTCGGCCAGGTCGCGCTCGGCGTGCGGCCTGGCGCGGCGGGCGAGGTCGCGAAGAAACGCCCCGACTTCCGCCGGCGAGCGGGCCATCTTGCGCACCAGCGACACCTCGGCGAAGTTGTCGTGGCCCAGCAGCTGGGCTTCCTCGCGCCGCAGATCCAGGATCTCGGTCATCACGGCCGAGTTGTCGAGTTCACCCGGCCCGAGTTCGCTGGCCCGGGTGACATAGGCGCGGTACAGCCGCTCGCGCAAGGCGCGGTCGTGGGCGTACTGCATCACCGGCATCCAGCAGGGCATGTGCAGGGTCAGGCGGTGCTGGTCGCCGGCGGCGTCGGGGTGGCTGGCCTTGGCGGCTGCCAACGCGGCGGCAACCACATCGTCGGGCACACCGGCCAACTCGGCGGCCGTGGCCAGGTGGCTGAAGCCGTCGGTGGCGTCCAGCACATGCTCGGAGAACTTCTGCGCCACCTCGGCGCTGCGCGCCTGGATGGCGACGAACCGCTCGCGCGCCGGCCCGCGCAGTTCTGCGCCCGACAGCACGAAGTCGCGGATGGCATTGCTGAGCGCGCGCCGGCGCGGTGCGCTCAACGCATCGCCCGATGCGGCCACCGCCTTGTACTTGGCATACAGCCGTTCATCGGCGCCAAGCCGGGTGTAGAAGTCGGTCACGCGGCCGAGGTTGGCGTTGTAGGCGGCGCGCAGCTCGGGCGAATCGGCCACCGCATTCAGGTGCGCGACGGCGCCCCAGGCCCGCCCCAACCGCTCGAGCGGCACGTCCAGCACCGACGACAGCGCGTCGTAGTCGGTTCCGACGGCATCGCTGACCGCCTGCTCGAGCGCCGCATCGGCGGCGGGAAGCAGGTCATCGAGCGCGGGCCCGACGTGCTCGGGGCGGATCTCGGCGAATGCAGGCAGAGTGCCCTGCGCCAACAGCGGATTGCTCATCTTGACGTCGCCGCTCATGCGCGGCTGTTGGGTTCAGGCGGGGGAGGTCGATGCCGCACGCTCGGCGGATTCGATGGTGTTGACGAGCAGCATTGTGATGGTCATCGGCCCGACCCCACCGGGCACGGGGGTGATCCATCCCGCGACATCTCGCACGTTGGCCGTGTCGACGTCGCCGCAGAGCTTGCCTTCGTCGTTGCGGTTCATGCCCACGTCGATGACCACCGCGCCGGGCTTGACCATGTCGGCGGTGAGCGTGTTGCGCCGGCCCACGGCCACCACCACCACGTCGGCCTGGCGGGTGTGGTGGCCGATGTCGGCGGTGGCGCTGTGGCACACGGTGACGGTGGCGTTGGCCTGCAGCAGCAGCAGCGCCATCGGCTTGCCCACGGTGTTGCTGCGACCGATGACCACGGCGTGCTTGCCCCGCAGCGAGACGCCGGTCGATTCGATCAGCTTCATGCAGCCATAGGGCGTGCACGGGCGGAAGCCGGGCAACCCGGCCATCAGGTCGCCGGCGCTGCGCACCGAGTAGCCGTCGACGTCCTTGTCGGTGGAGATGGTCTCGATCACCTTGTGCGGATCGATGTGCTTGGGCAGGGGCATCTGCACCAGGATGCCGTGAATCGACGGATCGGCATTGAGCGCGCGGATGCGGGCCAGCAGGTCAGCCTCGGACAGGCTGGCCTCGTACTTCTCGAACACCGAATGCAGGCCATGCTCGTGGCAGGCCTTGACCTTGTTGCGCACATACACCGCCGAGGCCGGGTCCTCTCCAACCAGGATCACCGCCAGGCCGGGTTTGACGCCGCGGGCCGTGAGTGCAGCGGCACGCACGCCGACTTCGGCACGGATCTTCTGGGACAGCGCGGTGCCGTCGATCAATTGGGCAGACATGTGAGGGCTCTCCGAACAAAAAAGAGGCCGCTGAAGTCAGCGGCCTCCTGGATCACGGACGGTTCACGCGAGTGGCGCCTGCGGGCGGCTGGCTCAGGCCTTGGCGGTGTTGGCGCCCAGGGCGATCTTCAGCAGATCGGCCACCGTGTTGGCATTGAGCTTCTCCATGATGTTGGCGCGATGCGCCTCGACCGTCTTGATGCTGATGCCCAGGTCGTCGGCGATCTGTTTGTTCAGGCGGCCGGCCACGATGCGCTCGAGCACCTGCGCCTCGCGGGTGGTCAGTCGCGACAGCAGGGCGTCGCGGCTGGCCTGTTCCTGGTGCTGGCTGAATGCGGCGCGGGCCTGGTCGAGCATGCGCTCCACCAGCCCCAGCAGGTCGTCTTCCTTGAAGGGCTTCTCGATGAAGTCCATCGCCCCCTTCTTCATGGTGGTCACGGCCATCGGCACATCGCCATGGCCAGTGATGAACACCACCGGCAACGGGCTGCGGCGCTCGAGCAGGCGATCCTGCAACTCGAGGCCGCTCATGCCGTCCATGCGGATGTCGGCGATCAGGCAGGCCACTTCGCGGGGATCGAAGCGCGAGAGGAACGACTCGGCGCTGTCGAAGCACTTGACGCGGTAGTCCTTGCCTTCGAGCAGCCATTGCAAGGAATCACGCACCGCCTCGTCGTCATCGACGACATAGACCGTGCCCTTCTTCGGGATCAGGCTCATTGAAAGGTCTTTGCTACTGGGCTCGCATCGGCGTCGAGTGGGGCCTCACCATTGACGTGAGGCGATGAGGAATCCTCGGGTCGCGCGTGGGTTTCGACTGGCAGCGTGAAGGAGAACCTGCACCCTGCCACGGCGTCGCCATTGTAGAGGTTCTGCCCTCGGATCCGGCCGCGGTGCGACTCGATGATCGAGCGGCACAGCGACAGCCCGATGCCCATGCCTTCGGGCTTGGTGGAGAAGAACGCCTCGTACAGGCGCGCCAGCACCTCTTCGGGCAGGCCGGGGCCCATGTCGGTGACGCTGAACTCGATCACACCGCCTTCCTCCGGCGTGTGGCGGGGGATGACCCGCAGCTCGATGTGCCGGCGCGAGGACGGCAACTTGGCACTGTCGATGGCCTCGGCCGCGTTCTTCAGCAGGTTCAGCAGCACCTGTTCGATCAGGATCGGGTCGCAGTGCAGCGGCGGCAGGTGCTGTGCCACGTAGTCGTGGATCTCGACATTGCGCCGTCGCAGCTCGATGCTGGCCAGCTCGACGGCATCCTCCACGATGTCGCGCGCCAGGGCCGGCTGCCGTTGCGGCACGCTCTTCTTCACGAAGGCGCGGATGCGGTGGATGATCTGGCCCGCGCGCTCGGCCTGCCGGGCGGTCTTCTCGAGCGCCGTGATCATCGCCTCGCGGCCGATGGAGTCGGCCTTGACGCGCGAGATCATGCCGTTGCAGTAGTTGGTGATGGCGGTGAGTGGCTGGTTGAGTTCGTGGGCCACCGACGAGGCCATCTCGCCCATGGTGATCAGGCGGCTGGAGACCTGGGCCTTCTCGGCCTGCTGCGCCGCCAGCTCTTCGGCACGTCGCCGCGCGGTCACGTCGGTGGCGATGAGCATCTGCGCCAGCCGGCCGTCGGTCCACTGCAGGTAGCGCGAACGCACGTCGAACCACTTGTCCAGCGCGTGCACGTACACCTCGCGCGGATTGGCGCCCACGGCGGTGATCTCCTGCGTCGGCAGGCCGGAGAGGCTGTCGACCGACTCGTCGTGGTCGGAGGCCAGGGCCTCGCTGGTGGGGGCGGTGCCGGTGGCCAACATCGCGTGCCCGCGCGAATCGGCACCGAACCACAACCGGTACGAGCGGTTGGCGAACAGCAGTTCGCCATGTTGCACCGAGAGCACCGACACCGCCGCGTCCAGGCCCTCCAGCACGGTGGTGAAGCGCTCGTGCGAGGCCGAGAGCTGGTCGCGGATGCGCTTGGCCTCGGTGATGTTGGTCATCGAGGTCATCCAGCCGGTCTGCTGGCTCTTGGCATCCACCAGCGGCGAGACATACATGCGGGCGTCGAAGAAGGTGCCGTTCTTGCGCATCACCTTCACCTCGATGCCGCCGGCCGGGCTGCGCCCCTGCAGTTCCTGGCGCAGCAGGCGCGCGTTCTCCTCGATGCGATCGGTGGGCCAGTAGGGGTACGGCGGCAGGTGGCCGATCAGTTCGGCCTCGGTGAAGCCGGTCATCGCGCAGAACGCCGGGTTCACGTAGGTGACGCGGCCTTCCAGATCGAGCGCCCGCATGCCGGTGAGCATGGAGTTCTCCATCGCGCGGCGGAAGTTGGTCTCCTGCACCAGCGCGCCCTGGATCTGCGAGCGGCGCCGCATGTGCCGCCAGGTGCCGAGCAGCATCCACACGGTGAGTGCCGACAGTGCCACCACCATCCAGAACAGGGTGCTGTCGAGCAGCCCGACCGAGGTGCGGTAGCCGGTGCCGCGCAGCAGCATGCCGTTCGCCGCTGGCGCGAAAGGCACGTCGTGCACGATCGCCGCGCGTTGCCTGCGCGGGCCGGGCATCGGGGTCACCGAACTGGCCAGCACCTGCTCGCGCTCGTCGAGCACCGAGATCGGATGGCGGCGCACCACGTCCAGCGGGATCTGGTGCCGCATCAGCGCATCGATGCCGATGTCCACCACCAGCGCACCGGCGAAGGCACCACGCTCCAGCACCGGCACGTGCATCTGGATCACCAGCGTGCGATCGGCGTTCTGGAAGGGCCGCGAGTACACCGGTTGGCGCAAGTCGCGCACGGTGATGAAGGCCCACTCCGATTCGGTGCGCGCGCTGCCTGCCAGGGGAGGCGCTGCCGCAGTCGTCGCCGGTGATTCGTCGCGCGGATCAGCGGGTGCGTGGCGGGCGCGAATGCGGCGCTGGCTGTCCAGCCAGGTCACCTGGACCACTTCAGGGTGATCACCGGCGAAGGCGGCGGCCTGCTTCAGGAATTCGGCCGGGTTGTGGTCGCGGGGCAGGGCTTCTCGACCCATCCGCACCATGCGGTCCTGGCCCTCGAGCAGGCGCAGGCGGATCTGCTGCTGGGCAATCTCGGTGTCGCGCTTGACCGCCTCCGCCTCGCGCTCGATTTCCTCGTTGCGCAAGTACCAGAAGGCGGAAATGATCGCCGCCAGGAACAGCAGCACCGACACCAGCGGCGCCATGGTCGCGAAGCGGTCCTGGCGTGACGGGGACTGTCGGCGCCACCATCGGCCGAGCAGACGTCGACTGGCCGCTGTCGCCTGCGCAAAGGGGCCCGAGAGGCGGGAGTTCATCGGGCCATTATCCCGAGCCGGGAGCGCGCCGATCCAATCGCCGCGATAAGTAATTTCCACAATATGAAATTGAGTCGCACGATTTGAAAATTGCAGGAGGCTGTGTCACACTCCGCCCCCATCGCCCACGACCAACCCCGGAATCAGGAGACACCGATGTCCGCCGTGCCTGAAAGCTTTCTTGGCGCCACCGCCGCCAACGACACCGACGCCCAGGAGACCCGCGAATGGCTGGAGGCCCTGGATGCGGTCATCGCCAATGAAGGCCCGGCTCGGGCCCACTTCCTGCTCGAGCGCCTGATCGACGAGGCCCGCCAGGCCGGCATCGACCAGCCGTTCTCGGCCAATACCGCGTACGTCAACACCATCCCGGCCGACCAGGAAGAGCGCTGCCCCGGCAACCTGGAGATCGAGGAGCGCCTGCGCGCCTACATGCGCTGGAACGCGATGGCCATGGTGGTCAAGGCCAACCGGCTCGACCCGGCCGACGGCGGCGACCTGGGCGGCCACATCTCGTCGTTTGCCTCGGTGGCGACGATGTTCGGCGCCGGCTTCAACCACTTCTGGAACGCCGAGCACGAAGGCCATGGCGGCGACCTGCTGTACATCCAGGGTCACTCGGCTCCCGGCATCTATGCCCGGGCCTTCATGGAAGGGCGCATCAGCGAGGCTCAGTTGCTCAACTTCCGACAAGAGGTGGATGGCAAGGGCCTGTCGAGCTACCCGCACCCGAAGCTGATGCCCGAGTTCTGGCAGTTCCCCACGGTCTCGATGGGCCTGGGCCCGTTGATGGCGATCTACCAGGCACGCTTTCTCAAGTACCTGCACGCCCGCGGCATTGCCAACACCGCCAACCGCAAGGTGTGGGTGTTCTGCGGCGACGGCGAGATGGACGAGCCCGAGAGCCTGGGCGCGATCGGCCTGGCCGCGCGCGAGAAGCTCGACAACCTGATCTTCGTCATCAACTGCAACCTGCAGCGGCTCGACGGCCCGGTGCGCGGCAACGGCAAGATCATCCAGGAGCTCGAGGGCGAGTTCCGCGGCTCGGGCTGGAACGTGATCAAGCTGCTGTGGGGCGGCTACTGGGATCCGCTGCTGGCGCGCGACAAGGACGGCATCCTGCGCAAGATCATGATGGACACCGTCGACGGCGACTACCAGGCGATGAAGGCCAACGACGGCGCCTTCGTGCGCAAGCACTTCTTCGGCCAGCATCCGAAGGCGCTGGAGATGGTGTCCAAGATGAGCGACGACGACATCTGGCGCCTGAACCGCGGCGGACATGACCCGCAGAAGGTGTATGCCGCCTACCACCGCGCCGTGAACCACAAGGGCCAGCCCACGGTGCTGCTGGTCAAGACGGTCAAGGGCTTCGGCATGGGCAAGAGCGGCGAGGGCAAGAACACCGCGCACCAGACCAAGAAGCTCACCAACGACGACATCAAGAGCTTCCGCGACCGCTTCAACATCCCCGTGTCCGACGAGCAGATCGCCGGCGGCATCCCGTTCTACAAGCCGGCCGACGATACGCCGGAGATGAAGTACCTGCACGAGCGCCGCAAGGCGCTGGGCGGCTACCTGCCGCACCGTCGCACCAAGGCCGACGAGTCGCTGAAGGTGCCCGAGCTGTCCACCTTCCAGGCGGTGCTCGAGGCCACCGCCGAAGGCCGCGAGATCAGCACCACGCAGGCCTACGTGCGCTTCCTGACCACGCTGCTGCGCGACAAGGAGGTCGGCCCGCGTACCGTGCCCATCCTGGTGGACGAGGCACGCACCTTCGGCATGGAGGGTCTGTTCCGCCAGATCGGCATCTACAACCCCGCGGGACAGAACTACACGCCGGTCGACAAGGACCAGGTGATGTACTACCGCGAGGCCAAGGACGGCCAGATCCTGCAGGAGGGCATCAACGAAGCCGGCGGCATGAGCAGCTGGATCGCCGCGGCGACGTCGTACTCGACGAACAACCGCATCATGGTGCCGTTCTACATCTACTACTCGATGTTCGGCCTGCAGCGCGTGGGCGACCTGTGCTGGGCCGCCGGCGACATGCAGGCGCGGGGCTTCCTGCTCGGCGGCACCTCGGGCCGCACCACGCTCAATGGCGAGGGCCTGCAGCACGAGGACGGCCACAGCCACGTGCTGGCTGGCACCATCCCCAACTGCGTCAGCTACGACCCGACCTTCGCGCACGAGGTGGGCGTGATCCTGCACCATGGCCTCAAGCGCATGGTCGAGCAGCAGGACAACGTCTACTACTACATCACCCTGCTCAACGAGAACTACGCGATGCCCGGCCTGCGCGCCGGCACCGAAGAGCAAATCATCAAGGGCATGTACCTGCTCGAGGATGCCGCGCCGAAGAAGGGCCAGCCGCAGGTCAACCTGCTGGGCTCGGGCACCATCCTGCGCGAGTCGATGGAGGCCAAGAAGCTGCTCGAGGCCGACTGGGGCGTGGCCGCCAAGGTGTGGAGCTGCCCCAGCTTCAACGAACTGGCGCGCGATGGCCAGGATGCCGAGCGCTGGAACCTGCTGCACCCGACCGATACGCCACGGCAGTCGTTCGTGGCCCAGCAGCTGGCCCCGCATGCCGGCCCGGTGATCGCGTCGACCGACTACATCAAGGTCTACTGCGAGCAGATCCGTGCCTACATGCCCAAGGGCCGCAGCTACAAGGTGCTGGGCACCGACGGCTATGGCCGCAGCGATTTCCGCAGCAAGCTGCGCGAGCACTTCGAGATCAACCGCCACTACATCGTGGTGGCCGCGCTCAAGTCGCTGGCCGATGAGGGTGCCGTGCCGGCGGCGAAGGTGACTGAGGCGATTGCGCGTTATGGACTCTCGATCGACAAGATCAATCCGCTGTACGCCTGAGCGCCGCCCCGACAACTGAACACGGAGACACCCATGGCATTGGTGGAAGTGAAGGTCCCGGACATCGGGGATTTCAAGGACGTGGCCGTCATCGAGCTGCTGGTCAAGCCGGGCGATACGGTGCAGGCCGAGCAGAGCCTGATCACGGTGGAATCGGACAAGGCCTCGATGGAGATCCCGTCGTCGCATGCGGGCGTGGTCCAGGCCCTCAAGGTGGCCATCGGCGACAAGGTCAACGAAGGCTCGGTGGTGCTGGTGCTGCAGACGACCGGTGCGGCCGAGGCGGCGTCTCCCGCGCCCTCTGCAGCCCCAGCGGCGACAGCCCCGACGGCTCCGGTCGTGCCCGCGGCAACGCCCGCCGCGCCTGCGGTCGGAGGCCTGGTCGAGGTCTGCGTGCCGGACATCGGTGATTTCGCCGACGTGGCGGTGATCGAGGTGATGGTCAAGCCTGGCGACGCGATCCGGGTCGAGCAAAGCCTGATCACGGTGGAGTCGGACAAGGCCTCGATGGAGATCCCGTCGTCGCATGCCGGTGTGCTCAGGGAACTGCGCGTGAAGCTGGGCGACAAGGTGTCCAAGGGGTCGCTCATCGCCATCGTTGAATCTGAGGGTGGGGCGGTCGCGGCATCGCCCGTCGCCGCTCCGGCAGCGCCGACGGCCGCGGCGGCCGGCGCCGGGGCGACGCCACCCGTGGTGGCCGCCGGTGGCGATCGCACGCCGCCCACCGCGGCGCTGCCGCCGCATGAGCCCGCCGCACCGAAGGGGGCGTTGCCGCATGCCTCCCCGTCGATCCGTCGCCTGGCGCGAGAGCTGGGCGTGCCGCTGGCCGAGGTGCGCGGCACCGGGCCGAAGGACCGCATCACGCAGGACGACCTGCAGCGCTTCGTGCGCGAAGTGATGGCCGGCCAGATCCAGACGGTGGCGCAGGCTGCGGCGCAGCAGGCCAAACCCGCTGCGGCGGCGCCGTCCGGCGGGGCCTTCCCGGGGCTGCTGCCCTGGCCACAGGTGGATTTCGCCAAGTTCGGGCCCGTCGAGCGCAAGGATCTCTCGCGCATCAAGAAGATCAGCGGTGCCAACCTGCACCGCAACTGGGTGGTGATCCCGCATGTCACCAACCACGACGATGCCGACATCACCGAGCTCGAGGCCTTCCGCGTGCAGCTCAACAAGGAGAACGAGAAGTCCGGCGTGAAGGTCACCATGCTGGCCTTCATGATCAAGGCCGCCGTGGCCGCGCTGAAGAAGTTCCCCGAGTTCAACGCCTCGCTCGATGGCGACCAGCTGGTGCTGAAGAACTACTTCCACATCGGCTTCGCCGCCGACACGCCCAACGGCCTGGTGGTGCCGGTGATCAAGGATGCCGACAAGAAGGGCGTCTACCAGATCTCCGCCGAGATGAGCGAGCTGGCCAAGAAGGCGCGCGACGGCAAGCTCTCGCCTGCCGACATGAGCGGCGGTTGCTTCTCGATCAGCTCGCTGGGCGGCATCGGCGGGCGCTACTTCACGCCCATCATCAATGCGCCCGAAGTGGCCATCATGGGCGTGTGCAAGAGCAACCTCGAGCCGCGCTGGGACGGCCAGCAGTTCGTGCCGCGGCTGATGCTGCCGCTGTCGCTGAGCTGGGACCACCGCGTCATCGATGGCGCGGCGGCCGCTCGCTTCAATGTGTACTTCGGCAGCCTGCTGACCGACTTCCGCCGCATCCTGCTGTGATCGGCTTCACGGCACCGAGACAAGGGCGCGAAGGATGACGACGATCGCGATCGCCCGCAAGGGCAGCCAGGTGGCCATCGCCAGCGATTCGCTGGTGACCTTCGGCGACACCCGCCTGGCGCATGGCTACGAAGCCAACGACAAGGTGTTCCGCATCGGTGATTCGTGGGTCGGTATGGCCGGCACCACCGCGCACTTTCCGGTGCTGCGCAAGGCCCTCGGGGGCCTGCCGCCCGAGGAACTGAAGCTGCACTCGCGCGACGAGGTGTTCGACACCTTCCTGAAGCTGCACCCCAAGCTCAAGGAGCATTTCTTCCTCAATACCAAAGAGGAGGACGCCGATCCGTACGAGAGCAGCCAGTTCACCGTGATGATCGCCAACGCCAGCGGCATCTTCGGCGTGTACTCGTACCGCGAGGTGTTCGAGTTCGATCGCTTCTGGGCCATCGGCTCCGGACGGCACTTCGCGCTCGGCGCGATGCTCACGGTGTGGGACAAGGCACGCAATGCCCGCGAGGTGGTGGAGGCCGGCGTGCGGGCCGGATGCGAGTTTGACAAGAATTCGGCCGGCCCCGTCAAGGTGCACGCGATGAAGCTCAAGCCCAGAGGCTGACCGAGCCCGATTTCCCTGCGCTGGGGCATCGAGCCCGGCAGTTCGACCCACATCACAGAATCCAACGAGACACACGAAAGGGGCCCAGCATGGCGCTCATCGAAGTGAAGGTGCCCGACATCGGCGATTTCAAGGACGTCGCGGTGATCGAGATCCTCGTCAAGGCCGGCGACACCATTGCCGCCGAGCAAAGCCTGATCACGGTCGAGTCGGACAAGGCGTCGATGGAGATTCCGTCGAGCGCCGCCGGCGTGGTCAAGGAGATGAGGGTGGCGCTGGGCGACAAGGTCAACCAGGGCAGCGTGGTCCTGCTGCTGGACGCGGCGGGGGCCGGCGCGAACGCCCCGGCCGCTGCGGCGCCACCGGCGGCCAGTGCCCCTGCCCCAACACCATCACCAACACCAATGGCCCCGGCCGCGGCGGCTGCGCCGATGGCAGCCACCTTCAACGGTCCGGTCGACCTGGAGTGCGACCTGCTGGTGCTGGGCGCCGGCCCCGGCGGCTACTCGGCGGCGTTTCGCGGCGCCGACCTGGGGCTGAAGACCATCGTCGTCGAGCGCTACCCGACGCTGGGCGGCGTGTGCCTGAACGTGGGCTGCATCCCGAGCAAGGCGCTGCTGCACGTGGCGGCGGTGATGGACGAGGTGAAACACTTCGCCGACCTGGGCGTGGCGTTCGGCGCGCCCCAGGTCGAGTTGCCCAAGCTGCTGGCGCACAAGAACAAGGTGGTGGGCAAGCTCACCGGCGGGCTGGCCGCGATGGCCAAGATGCGCAAGGTGCAGGTGGTGCGGGGCTATGGCGCCTTCGCCGATGCCCATCACGTGGTGGTCGAGGAGACCACCGGCGACGGCCAGGACAAGACCGGCGGTCACAAGACCATCCGCTTCAAGCAATGCATCATCGCGGCCGGCTCGCAGGCGGTGCGGCTGCCCTTCCTGCCCGATGACCCGCGCATCGTCGATTCCACCGGTGCGCTGCAACTGCGGCAGGCCCCGAAGCGCATGCTCGTCATCGGCGGCGGCATCATCGGCCTGGAGATGGGCACGGTGTACTCGACGCTCGGTGCAAAGCTCGACGTGGTCGAGATGCTCGATGGCCTGATGCAGGGCGCCGATCGCGACCTGGTCAAGGTGTGGCAGAAGATGAACGCCCACCGCTTCGACAAGATCATGCTGAAGACCAAGACGGTGGGTGCCAAGGCCACGCCAGAGGGCATCACCGTGCAGTTCGAGGGGCTGGACGGCACGCGCAGCGAGGGCACCTACGACCTGGTGCTGCAGGCCGTCGGGCGCAGCCCCAACGGCCGCAAGATCGCTGCCGAGAAGGCGGGGGTGATCGTCGGCGAGCGCGGCTTCATCCCGGTGGACGTGCAGATGCGCACCAACGTCCCGCACATCTTTGCCATCGGCGATGTGGTGGGCCAGCCGATGCTGGCGCACAAGGCGGTGCACGAAGCCCATGTGGCCGCCGAAGTGGCGGCCGGCACGGCAACGGGGGATGCCCACCTGGCCAAGGCACAGTTCGACGCCCGCGTGATCCCGAGCGTGGCCTACACCGATCCCGAGGTGGCCTGGGTCGGCCTGACCGAGGACGAGGCCAAGGCACGCGGTCTCAAGGTCAAGAAGGGTCTGTTCCCCTGGACGGCTTCGGGCCGCGCCATTGCCAACGGACGCGACGAGGGGTTCACCAAGCTGCTGTTCGACGAGCAGACCCACCGCATCGTCGGTGGCGGCATCGTCGGCACCCACGCGGGCGACATGATCGGCGAGATCGCGCTGGCCATCGAGATGGGCGCCGACGAGGTGGACATCGGCAAGACCATCCACCCGCATCCGACGCTGGGCGAATCGATCGGCATGGCGGCCGAGGCCGCGCACGGCACCTGCACGGATCTGCCTCCGCCTCGACGTTGAGCCTTGCCCGTCATCCGGTGCCGGACCCGGATGGCGGGGTGGGAGTGGGCACTCCTGCACGGTGGATGAACCGCAGGCCTCAAGTCGGAGGCCTGCGGTTCGACAACACCGAAGAGGACCGATGGCCATCCTGGCCTTGGTCTGATGCAGCCAGCCCCATTCGCACCCATGACCCCGATGGCAGCCACTTCAGCCCCCGTGCCGACCGAGCGCCTGTCGGCAGGCGATCCGGCACAGGCGGCAGGCGGCAGGCCGTCCCAGGTGAGCCAGGGCCTGGCGCCGACTCAGGTGGCGGTGCTCGTGGGTCTGTTGGCACTGGTGCTGGTGTTGGGAGGTGCGGCGGCACTGCTGATCGACTTCCGCCTCCAGCTTTCGCGAATGACGCACCAGTGGGCGACGGTGCCCGGCGCATCGGCGACGGCCGGCGGCAATCAGCTCGATGCCCTGTGGACCCAGGTGATGTGGATCGTCGCGGTGCTGTTGCTGGCCGGGGGGGTGGCCGTGGGCATTGCGCTGCGCCATGTCGGTCGGTTGCGCGAGGCGGTGCGCAGCACCGTGCGCCATGCCGATGGACTGCTGATGGGGCGCATCGAGCCGCTGCCGGATCCGCCTCTGGATGAACTGCGGCCGCTGGTGGCGGGCGTCAACCTGCTGATCGGTCGGCTGGGGACGGTGTATGCCGCCAGCGCCGAGCAGGTCGAACTGCTTCGCCAGCAGGCGCAGCAGGATCCGCTGACCGGGCTGCTCAACCGGCAGCACTTCATGGCATGTCTGGAACGCGCCATCGGTGCCGGAAGCCGTCTCAACCGTTCATCGTTGCTGATCGTGCGGGTGGTCGACCTCAAGCAACTGGACCGGCGCGCCGGCCGCGAGCAGGCCGACTGCGTGTTGCGCAGCGTGGCGCAGTCGCTGTCGGCCTATGCCCAGCGCGTGCCCCATTGCCTGGCCGGCCGGCTGAACGGGGCAGACTTCGCCTTGCTGCTGCCGGTGGGCGAGATGGCCCACGACACGGCGCATGTGCTGGCCAAGGCCCTTCAGGTGCCGCTGTCGATGATCGAGCCGGGGGCCCAGGTGGCCATCGGCGCGGCGGAACTCGTGCATCCGGTGCTGCCCGGCCATGCGCTGGCCTTGGCCGACGAGGCGTTGGCCCAATCGGAGGCGGATCGGCCCTTCTCGGTGGTCGTTGCCAGCCAGCCCACGAAGCGGGCGCCCAGGGGCGAGTGCGAGTGGCGCGTGATCATCGCCGAGGCGCTCGAAGAATGTCGGGTGGCGCTGGAGCCGCACCCGGTGCACACCCCGGACGGCCGGCTGCTGCACCTCGAGTGCTCGGTGCAACTGCAACTGTCGGACGGCACTGCCAGCACCGACACGCGCTGGCTGGCGTTTGCCGAGCGCAGCCAACTGCGCCCGCGCGTGGACGAGCGGGCGATCCAGCTGGCGCTGGAGGCCATCACCCTGGATGGCCAGCGCCGCAGCGTCAGCGTCGCCGGCCAATCGCTGGCCAGCGTGGACTTCCATGCCAATGTGCTGCGCTGGCTCGAAGCGTCGCCTCAGGCGGCCTCTCGGCTGTGGATCGACGTCAGCGAGCGCATGGTGGCCGAGCACTCGAATCAGGTCCTGGACGCCGTGCGCCGCTGGAAGCCGCATGGGGTCAGCGTGGGCCTGGTCCATGCCGGCGACGGATGGACGCAGCTGCCTCGACTGGTCGGCATGGGGCTGGACTTTGTTCGGGTGGATGCGCGCACCCTGCGCGGCAGCGAACCCGAGCGCCAGCAACGCTTCGTCCAGGGCCTGGTGAAGCTGGTCCAGTCGGCGGGCCTGACCGTCATCGCCCAGCCGGTACCCGAAGGTGCCGACCTGGAGCTGCTGTGGAGCCTGGGCTTCGACGCCGCGGCGGGCGACGCGGCGAGGCAGGCCGATCTGGCCCTCGCCGCCTGAGCGCTCGTCTCGCCTCGCGGCCAGAGTCGGCGTGGCGAGTTCGGCGATCTCCAGCCCACTTCGGAGGTTCCGGCGACCACCCACCTGTGGGGACTGCCCCACCAGTTCCGGGGCCCGCGGTATTTCTACGCAGCGTGCGGATGCAACATTGTGTGAACATGCGCCCTGACCAAAGGTCGGTGGATGCCGGCCCCAGGCATCACTCGAAGGCAGTCGTTGGATGACAGAGTCCGGGAATCAGCCGCAGCCGTGCGCGTGGATTCGCCCGTACGCCCCCCAGGGCCTGCGGGAAGGCTGCCATTTTCAGGCGTGGGTGGCCAGGTCATGGTGAGCATGGCGCACCGCTCCACCTTTCATGCCGCAAGGGCTGCCCAGGGCAGCCTGACGCGCACGGTGCTCCTGGTGGGCGCTTTGCTGATGATCGCCGCCATCGCGGCCCAGCAGTGGACGACGCGCGATGTGCTGCGCAGCATGTCCAGCCAGGTGGCGTTCGACCATGGGCGGCGCATCGCCCTGCAATTGGAACGGCAGCCGGTCAACACGCCCCAGCGTCGCGATGCCGTGTTGCAGTCGTACTTCGACGACAACCGCCTGCAGCGTCTCGAACTGGTGGACGCCTCGGGCGAAGTGGTCTTCCGCCGCGTCGGGCCCGCGCCCAGCGCAGCGGCACGACCGGTGATCGAGCGCCTGCTGTTGCCGCCCCAGGAGGCCGTGGAAGTGCCTCTGCGGTCGCGCACCGGTGCCCTGGCGACGGCCAGCCTGCGCATCGAGCCGCCGGCCCTCGATTCATCGGAGGTGGTCTGGCGCGAACTGGTGCGCTTCTCCGCCTTGATGATGGCCGCGCTGGCGGTGGTGGCCGGCCTCGGCCTGCTGATGGTGCGCGCAGTGCGTCACCAGATCCGGGAACTGGGTGCCCGCGTGGTGGAGGCCCGCAGCAGCCAGTTGCCGCCCGATGCGCAGGCGTCCAGGTCGTCGTCGATGATCGAGCCTTCCTCGCTCGAGACCAGCCGACATTCGGTCAGCTCGGTGGCCCCACCGAGCACCATGTCGCCGCCTGCGCCGACGCCGACCGCGGAGCACCGGCGCCAGGTGGCCAAGCTCGAAGCCGACCTGTCCAGCCAGGCGCGTGCCCTCGATGAGCTCAGGCGCAAGGCACATGTCGATGCCCTGACCGGGCTGCCGGGGCGACGCCATTTCATGGCCACGCTGGAGCAGGCCCTCGAAGGTGAAACCGCCTTGCCCGCGGCCGGCGTGCTGCTGCTCCGGCTGCGCGATCTGGCGGGCGTCAATCGACGGGTGGGCCATGGCGTGGCCAACCAGATCCTGCTGTGCGTGGCCAAGGCCCTGGTCGAGAGCTGCCAGCAAACGCCGGGGGCCTTTGCGGGCCGGCTGAACGGCTCGGACTTCGCGCTGTTCCTGCCCAAGGATCGAGCGGCATGGGCCGCTGGCGGCGTGTTGCTCAGCCGTTTGCGGCCCGCGCTGATCAGCCTGGATCCGATCGGCGGCATGGCCATCGGGGCGCTCGACCTGCGGGGGCGTATCAATGTCAAGCAGGCCATCGCACTGGCCGATGAGGCGCTGGCCACCGCGGAGGCCGATGTGCTGTTCGCGATCGCCGCCGCCAGCAACTCGCCTGACCAGCCGGCCTTCGGCGACTCGGTCTGGCAACACCGCCTGACCGAGGCGCTGGCGCACAAGCGCACGGTGCTGGCCGGCTACCCGGTGTGCGGGCGCGATGGCCGGGTGCTGCACCTTGATTGCCCGATGCGGGTGCAGTTCGAGGAGGGCGGGCCTTACGAATCCGCGTGGCGATGGCTGGCGCCGGCCACGCGTGGACGCATGAGCGCCGACATCGACCAGCGCGTGGTGCACATGGCGCTCGAGGCCATCATGCACGACGGCCAGTCGCGGTGCGTCAATGTGGCGTCGCAGTCGATGGCCTCGAGCGAGTTCCTGGTGAAGGTCACGCAGGCCCTGGAGGCCTCGCCCGATGCGGCGCGCAGGCTGTGGATCGACATGCCCGAGGCCCTGGCGCTCGACCGGCCGACGCTGGTGCGCGAGGCCGCCCGGCGCTGGCGTCCCCTGGGCGTGCGGCTGGCGCTGGAGCATGCCGGCGAGAACATCGCCCGCATCGACCACCTGGCCGACCTCGGCCTCGCCTGCGTGCGCGTGGACAGCCGGTTCCTCAACGGATTGACCGGGCCGGAGTCGGGCAACGTGCGGCGCCACCTGCAAAGCCTGGTGCGCCTGGTGCACGAGGCGGGTCTGACCATCACGGCAGAGGGGGTGGTGGCCTCTGGAGACCTGTCACTGGTGTGGGCCATCGGTTTCGACGCCGCCACGGGCCCCGCCGTGCTCAAGCGCCACCCATCGCACTGAACCCGGGGGCTCCCGCCGCCGCGGCGGTGGTGTCCCGCCCTGTCGGGCACGTCGCGGCCCGTTACCGACCGATGGCCTCGGCTAGCGGATGTCGCCGCAATGCAGCGTGAAGCCCCCTGTCCGGGCACATTCGAAGTAGTGCCGCAGGGTGACCTTGACGGTGCGAAACGCGATCTCGTCCCAAGGGATCTCATGCTCGTGAAAGAGCCGGGCCTCGAGCGTCTCGGGCCCGGGATCGAGCGAGGTGTCCAGCATGCGGGCGCGATAGAACAAGTGCACCTGGCCCACCGGCACCACATTGAGCAGGGTGAACAACTCCAGCATCTCGACCCTGGCCCCGGCTTCTTCCACCGTCTCGCGCAGGGCTCCGTCGACGACGGTCTCACCCAGTTCCATGAAGCCGGCCGGCAGGGTCCACATGCCGTGACGAGGCTCGATCGCGCGGCGGCACAGCAGCACCTGGTCGCCCCACACCGGCACGGTACCGACGACGTTGAGCGGGTTCTCGTAGTGGATCTCGCCGCACCCCGGGCACACGGCGCGTTCGCGGTTGTCGTCCGACGGCACCCGATAGGTCACGGGCGTCCCGCAGCGGCGGCAGTGCTTGATGCGTCGTGTCTCGAGCATTTGACCGCAGAGTGTAGCGGTGCGACCCCCGGCCAGTGGCCGGCGCCGCCATCGTGGCATGATCTCGTGAGACACCTTGAACCCACCACTTGGAGCCCGTCCATGAGCTACGTCATCCCGCCTGCGGCGCAGGCCGCCGTCCCCGTCCTGGGTGGAGGGATGTTTCCGGTGCACCGCATCTACTGCGTCGGCCGCAACTACGCCGAACATGCACAGGAGATGGGATTCACCGGCCGCGAGCCGCCATTCTTCTTCCTCAAGCCCGCCGATGCGGTGGTGCCCGTGGCCGACGGTGCCCTCGGTGAGATCGACTACCCGCCGCAGACCGGCAACTTCCACCACGAGATCGAACTGGTGGTGGCGCTCGGCAAGGGCGGCCGCGACATCGAGGTGTCCGACGCGGCCTCGCACATCTGGGGTTATGCCGTGGGCCTGGACATGACGCGCCGCGACCTGCAGAACGACATGAAGAAGCAAGGCCGCCCCTGGAGCATCGGCAAGGCCTTCGACCAGGCCGCCCCGATCGGAGCGATCAGGCCGCTGGCCACCACCGGCCTGCTCACGCGTGGCGCCATCACGCTGACGGTCAACGGGCAGCCACGGCAGAAGGGCGACCTGTCCGAACTGATCTGGAACGTTGCCGAGACCATCTCCACGCTGTCGAAGGCGTGGTTGCTGCAGCCAGGAGACCTGATCTACACCGGTACGCCCGCGGGCGTGGGGGCCGTGGTGTCAGGCGACGTGATGGAAGGTGCCATCGACGGCCTGGGCACCTTGCGGGTGAAGGTGCGCTGATCGACGGCGCATGGAGCCAGGAGCCCACGACATGAAGCTGTACAACTACTTCCGCTCATCCGCCTCGTATCGCGTGCGCATCGCGCTGGCGCTCAAGGGACTGGAGTACGACTACATCCCGGTGCACCTGCAGAAGAACGAGCAGCAAGGCGAGGGCTACGCCTCTGTGTCGGCCTCGCGGCTGGTGCCGCTGCTGGTGGACGGCGAGGTGGCCGTGACGCAGTCGATGGCGATCATCGAGTACCTGGACGAGACCCATCCCCAGCCCCCGCTGATGCCGGCGGATGCGCTGGGCAGGGCCCGGGTGAGGGCGCTGTCGCTGGATGTGGCCTGCGAGATCCATCCCCTGAACAACCTGCGCGTGCTGCGCTACCTGGTCGGGCCGCTCAAGGTCAGCGAAGACGACAAGGACCGCTGGTATCGGCATTGGGTGGAGACGGGGCTGGAGACCGTCGAGCGGCAGCTCGCGGCCGCGCCGTCCACCTATTGCCACGGCGAGTCGCCCACCATGGCCGACTGTGTGCTGGTGCCCCAGATCTTCAATGCCCAGCGCTTCAACTGTCGGCTCGACCATGTGCCGCAGGTGATGCGGGTGTTCGACGGCTGCATGAAGCTCGAAGCCTTCCACAAGACCCAGCCGTCGGCCTGCCCGGATGCGGTCTGAGTCGGGGCTGGCGTCGGATGCGGCGCCGCTGTTGCGGCCCGCATGGGACGACCTGCCCGGCGTCGTCGCAGGCATGAGCACCCGGGCAGGCGGTATCAGCCGCCCGCCGTTCGACACGCTGAACCTGCACGCGGGTCCACCGCCCGGCGCGGTGGCGGACGACCCGGTCGCCGTCGAGGAGAACCAGCGGCGATTTGCACGTGCCTTGGGGGCGCCGCCGGTGTGGCTGAGCCAGGTGCATGGGGCCGAGGTGGTCAGGCTGACCGCCCTTGACCTGCAGCGTGGGGCGCCGAGACACCGCGCCGATGCCAGCGTGACCACCGAGCCGGGACTGGCCTGCTGCGTCCAGGTGGCCGATTGCCTGCCGGTGTTGATGTGCGCGCCCTTCGGGCGTGCGATCGGCGCGGCCCATGCCGGATGGCGGGGGCTGGCGGCCGGCGTGCTGGGCCGGTGTCTGAACTCGGTGTGTGAACTGGCGGCGTGCCCGCCGGAAGATGTGCGGGTGTGGCTCGGGGCCTGCATCGGCCCTGCAGCCTTCGAGGTGGGGGCAGACGTGCTCGAGGCCTTTGGCGTCGAGCCGCTCGCTGGCGTGGCTGCGCCGGGCTTCGTCCCCCGCGCGCCACTCTCTCACGACGCACCCGCCCGCTGGTGGGCGGACCTGCCGGGCCTGGCGCGGCGGCAACTCGCCTCCGCAGGAGCCATTCAGATCTCCGGCGGGGGCTTTTGCACCGTCAGCGATCGGTCACGGTTCTTTTCGTTCCGACGCGATCGGCTCACCGGAAGGATGGCTGCCGGCATCGCGCGCCTGGCCTGACTCGGCCTGACGCAGTGCCCGCCTGCGCAGTGGGGTGCCCATCACGTACAGCACGATCGACAGCGGAAACGCGCCATACAGCAGCAGCGTGATCAACGCCCCCAGGACACTGCCCTGGGGAGACACGGCCTCGGCCAGGGCCATCAGGACCACGACGAACATCCAGCCGACAGCGACGATGTGCATTTCAAGTGATGATAAGCAATATCACGTATCGAAAAATTGAGTCATCATGCGGTAAGCTACCCAGCGTACAAACTGCGCCGACGCACGGTGCACAGGACACCTTTGCCGCTCTCGGCGGTGCGCCGCCCAGGAGACCCGCATGAAGAAGCAGCCTAACCCGCCTCCACTTGACGCGCTCGCGGCACCCGCCGAGGCCCTGGGGGCCGCCGTGTCCGACGCCGTGAAGTCCATGGCCGGTCTGACCCTGCCGCCGGATGCGCTGGCCAAGTTGCAGGCCGACTACCTGGCCCAGGCGTCGACCATGTGGAACGAGTCCCTGTCCGCGATGTCGGGCAATGCCGAGGCCCGCAAGCCGCTGGGCGACAAGCGCTTCGCCTCCGAGGCCTGGACCCAAAGCCCGGCGGCCGCCTGGGCTGCCCAGACCTACCTGCTCAATGCGCGCACCTTGATGCAGATGGCCGATGCCGTTCAGGCCGATCCCAAGACCAAGGCCCGCATCCGCTTTGCCGTGCAGCAGTGGGTGGATGCCGCCAGCCCCTCGAACTTCCTGGCACTCAACCCCGATGTCTTGCAGAAGGCCGTGTCCACCAAGGGCGAGAGCTTGGCCCAGGGCATGCAATTGCTGCTGCAGGACATCGGCAAGGGCCACATGTCGCAGACCGACGAGGATGCGTTCGAGGTGGGGCGCAACGTGGCCACCACCGAAGGCGCCGTGGTGTTCGAGAACGAGCTGTTCCAGCTCATCGAGTACAAGCCCCTGACCGCCAAGGTCTACGAGCGGCCGATGCTGTTCGTGCCGCCGTGCATCAACAAGTACTACATCCTCGACCTCCAGCCTGAGAACTCGGTCATTCGCTACACCGTCGAGCAGGGCCACCGCACCTTCGTCGTGAGCTGGCGCAATCCCGACGAGTCGATGGTGGCGACGACCTGGGACGACTACATCGGCGACGGTGCGATCAAGGCCATCGAGGTGGTGCAGGCCATCACCGGTGCCTCGACGATCAACACCCTGGGCTTCTGTGTCGGCGGCACCATCCTCACCACGGCGCTGGCGGTGCTCGCGGCGCGCGGCGAGCAGCCGGCACATTCGGTGACCCTGCTCACCACCTTGCTCGACTTCACCGACAACGGCATCCTCGACGTGTTCGTCGACGAGGCCTCGGTCAAGCTGCGCGAGATGACGATCGGCCCCGATGCGCCCAACGGCCCCGGGCTGCTCAAGGGCAGCGAGCTGGCCACCACCTTCAGCTTCCTGCGACCGAACGACCTGGTCTGGAACTACGTCGTCGGCAACTATCTCAAGGGCGAGGCGCCTCCGCCGTTCGACCTGCTGTACTGGAACGGTGACTCCACCAACCTGCCGGGCCCGATGTACTGCTGGTACCTGCGACACACCTACCTGCAGAACGACCTCAAGCAGCCGGGCAAGCTGCAGGTGTGCGGCGTGCCGGTGGATTTCGGCGCGGTCAAGGCGCCGGCCTACGTCTATGCCTCGCGCGAGGACCACATCGTCCCGTGGGACGCGGCCTACCGCAACACGGCCCTGCTCAAGGGCCGCAAGCGCTTCGTGCTGGGGGCATCGGGGCACATCGCCGGCGTGATCAACCCCGCCTCGAAGAACAAGCGAAACTACTGGACGAACGACAAGCTGGCTCCCACCGCCAAGGCCTGGTTCGATGGGGCCACTGAAGTGCCGGGCAGCTGGTGGAAGGACTGGAGCGCCTGGCTCGATCCGCAGGGCGGCAAGCAGGTCGCCGCCCCCAAGACCTACGGAAGCCGCGGCCACAAGGCCATCGAGCCCGCGCCCGGCCGCTATGTCAAGCAGAAGGCCTGAACCCGGCTGACCCACCCTCCCGCCGCGGCCCCTTGGGGGCAGCGTCACCTTCAACGATTCACTTCATCGTCCTGGAGACACCATCATGAGTACAGACATCGTCATCGTCGCCGCGGCCCGCACGGCTGTGGGCAAGTTCGGTGGCTCGCTGGCCAAGACCTCCGCGCCTGAACTGGGCGCCACCGTCATCAAGGCCCTGCTCGAGCGCAGCGGTCTGGCTGGCGATCAGATCAACGAAGTCATCCTCGGCCAGGTGCTGGCCGCCGGCTCCGGCCAGAACCCGGCGCGCCAGTCGGTGATCAAGGCCGGCCTGCCGCATGCGGTGCCGGCCATGACCATCAACAAGGTGTGCGGCTCGGGCCTGAAGGCGGTGATGCTGGGTGTGCAGGCCATCCGCGACGGCGACAGCGACATCGTCATCGCCGGCGGCCAGGAGAACATGAGCCTGGCGCCCCACGTGCTGCCGGCCTCGCGGGATGGCCAGCGCATGGGCGACTGGAAGCTCATCGACTCGATGATCGTCGATGGCCTGTGGGACGTGTACAACCAGTACCACATGGGCATCACCGCCGAGAACGTGGCCAAGCAGTACGGCATCACCCGCGACGCGCAGGACGCGCTGGCGCTGGCCTCGCAGCAGAAGGCCGCCGCGGCCCAGGACGCAGGCCGCTTCAAGGACGAGATCGTGCCGGTGGTGATTCCGCAGAAGAAGGGCGATCCGGTCGTCTTCGCCGCCGACGAGTACATCAACCGCAAGACCAACGCCGATGCGCTGGCCGGCCTGAAGCCCGCCTTCGACAAGGCCGGCAGCGTGACGGCCGGCAACGCGTCTGGCATCAACGACGGTGCTGCCGCGGTGATGTTGATGACGGCCGCCAAGGCCGCCGCGCTGGGCCTGAAGCCGCTGGGCCGCATCGCCAGCTACGCCAGCGCCGGCCTCGACCCCAAGATCATGGGCATGGGCCCGGTGCCCGCCGCCCGCAAGGCGCTCGAGCGTGCTGGCTGGAAGGCCGCCGACCTCGACCTGCTCGAGATCAACGAGGCCTTCGCGGCCCAGGCCTGCGCCGTCCACCAGGAAATGGGCTGGGACCTCAGCAAGGTCAACGTCAATGGCGGCGCGATCGCCATCGGCCATCCGATCGGCGCCTCGGGCTGCCGCATCCTGGTGACGCTGCTGCACGAGATGCAGCGCCGCGACGCCAAGAAGGGCATTGCGTCCCTGTGCATCGGCGGCGGCATGGGCGTGGCGCTCACCATCGAGCGCTGATCGATCGAGACACCGTCAACATTCACACCCATGGCCCGGTCCGCCATACGATCGGGTCATCACTTCCACCAATGAGGAGCACACCATGGCACAGAAGATTGCGTACGTGACGGGCGGCATGGGCGGGATCGGCACCGCCATCTGCCAGCGTCTGCACAAGGATGGATTCAAGGTCATCGCCGGTTGCGGCCCGAGCCGCGACTACAACAAGTGGCTCGACGAGCAGAAGGCGCTGGGCTACAACTTCTACGCGTCGGTTGGCAACGTCGCCGACTGGGATTCGACCGTCGAGGCCTTCACCAAGGCCGTGGCCGAGCATGGCACGATCGACGTGCTGGTCAACAACGCCGGCATCACCCGCGACCGCATGTTCCTGAAGATGACGCCGGACGACTGGAAGGCCGTCATCGACACCAACCTGAACTCGATGTTCAACGTCACCAAGCAGGTGGTGCCGGGCATGGTCGAGAAGGGCTGGGGCCGCATCATCCAGATCTCGTCGGTCAACGGCGAGAAGGGCCAGGCCGGCCAGACCAACTACTCGGCCGCCAAGGCCGGCATGCACGGCTTCTCGATGGCCCTGGCCCAGGAACTGGCCAGCAAGGGCGTGACGGTGAACACCGTGGCCCCGGGCTACATCGGCACCGACATGGTCCGCGCCATCAAGCCGGAAGTGCTCGAGAAGATCGTTGCCACCATCCCGGTCAAGCGCCTGGGCACGCCGGAAGAGATCGGCTCCATCGTCGCCTGGCTGGCCGGCGAGGATTCCGGTTTCACCACCGGCGCCGAAATCAGCTGCAACGGCGGCCTGCATATGGGGTAGTGGCTGCGGACAGCAGACAGTGCCTGCGCACTGGCTGCTGCCTCGATCAACGGGCCGGTACCCGAGACAAGAGGCCACTGCATCCCGCAGTGGCCTTTTTCATTGGGCAGTCGTCGCGGTCACTCCACCACGCCACTGAGAAAGAACTTGATCAGCCCCTTGGCGGCGAATCCCACCAGACCAAACCCCAGCGCCAGGAACAGCACGAAGGCGCCGAACTTGCCGGCCTTCGACTCGCGGGCGAGCTGGAAGATGATGAACACCATGTAGAGCATGAAGGCGGTGACGCCGAAGGTGAGCCCGAACCAGGCCACCTGCTCCTCGGTATAGCCGAACATCGCGCGCCCCCCGGTCAGAAGCGGCCCGAGGCGGGCGCGGAGGACTCGACCAGATCGCGATAGGCGTGCCAGCTGGCGTGCGACAGCCACGGCGCAATGACGATCAGCCCGACCAGCGCGGTGGCCATGCCCAGCACCGTGAGCGCCATCAGCAGGCCGGCCCACAGGGCCAGGGGCAGCGGATGCGCCATCACCACCCGCCAGCTGGTGAGCACGGCGCTGAGCACGCTCACTTCACGATCCAGCAGCAGCGGGATCGCGACCACGCTGCTGGCAAACACCGGCGCCGCGAGCATCCCGCCCAGCGCCATCCAGGCCTCGAGCAGCCAGCTCTTGTCGTTGAGCACCACCACACGGATGAAATCGGCCGGGCCGCGCACCGGCTCTGGCGCAAAGCCGATGATCAGCGATGACGAGGTGACCACCCAACCGGTGCCGGCCAGGGCCAGCAGCAGCCCGAACACCACCAGGCGGCTGTCCTTCGGTCGCCAGGCCGACAGGGCCAGTGCCATGTCGGCCTTCTGGCCTCGCTCGAGCGCACGGCTCACCGCATACAGGCCGGTGGCCAGGATCGGTGCCACCAGCAGGAAGCCCGAGAACGCACCGGCCAGCAGCCAGAAGCGCTGGTGGGCGACGGCAAACAGCAGCGCGCCGAACCCCGCCAGTGCCAGTCCATGCAGCAGGCCGGGCACCGGGCAGCGCATCAGGTCGCGCCAGCCGCGTGCGAGCCAGCCCAGCGGCCGCAGCGCCGGGATCTGGCGCACTGCGAAGCGGCGGGATTCGATGAGGGCGGGGCTTTCACGCATCGTGGGGGCAGGGCCTCTGCGGGCCAGGTGAAAAGTTGAGATGCCTGCAGCGGGCCGGGCCGGCCAGGCCGTCGGGGGGATGTTACGCCAGCAACTGGCGGGCAGCGGCGTCCAGCGTGGCCACGTCGCCGTCGGCCAGATCGACCTGCCGCGCCTGGTCGAAGCCCTGGTAGTGCCGATCGATCGAGCGCCGGTACAGCGGGTCGTAGTGCCGGTGCATCAGGTCGGCAAACAGTCCGGCCCACTGTCCGGCCCGCGCCTGGGCCTGCCAGGCCTGCACCGTCTCGCGTCCGCGCAGCGCCACCAGGCCCTCCAGCAGGCCGCAGAAGCGATCGGGCTCGGCCGCAAAGAAGCCGTACTCCTCGAGCAGCAGCCTGACCCGCGATTCGTCGGGCATGGCCACGTGCAGCACGTCGCCCTGTTCGTGCATGCGCTGGATCAGCCCTTCGGGCACGGCCAGCGCACCGATCTTGCGGCTCTCGCTCTCGACGAACACCGGGCGCGTCGGGTCGAGTGCCTGCAGCGCCTGCCACAGGCAGGTGTCGAAGTGCTTCTGCGTGGGCTGGGGCCGTTGCGGCAGCCCGCCCAGCACCGAGCCACGGTGGCAGGCCAGCGCCTCGAGATCGAGCACCTGCGCGCCTTGGCGAGCCAGGGCCTGCAGCAGGCGCGTCTTGCCGCTGCCGGTGCGGCCGGCCAGCACCCGGAAGCCGAACTGCTGCGGCAGGGTCTCGATCTCGGCCCGCACCACCGCGCGGAAGCCCTTGTAGCCTCCCTGCAGCCGGGTGGTTCGAAAGCCGATCTGGTCGAGGAACCAGGCCAGCGACCCCGATCGCTGGCCGCCCCGCCAGCAGTAGACCATCGGCTGCCACTCGCGCGGCTTGTCGGCAATCCAACGGTCGAGGTGATCGGCGATGTTGCGCCCGACCATGGCCGCGCCGATCTTGCGCGCGGGCAATGGGCCCTGCTGCACGTACAGGGTGCCCACGATGCGCCGCTGCTCGTCATCGAGCACCGGCCAGTTGATGGCACCGGGCAGGTGGTCTTCGGCGAATTCGGCCGGCGAGCGGGCATCGATGATGGCATCGTAGCGCCCCAGTTCGCGGGCGGCCGTCGGGCCATCGGTGCTGCGCAGCGGCATGGGCATCAGCGTGGCGTGGCCACGTCCAGGAGTTCGCTCTCGATTTGCAGTTGCGTGCGCGTCTGCTGCAGCGCCGGACCGTCGACCAGGAAGGTGTCCTCGACGCGCTCGCCCAGCGTGGAGACCTTGGCCAGTTGCAGGTTGACATGGTGCTGCGCCAGCACGCGGGCGATGCCGTACAGCAGGCCGGAGCGATCACTGGTGCTCACCGTGAGCAGCCAGCGCTGGGCGCGCTCGTCGGGGCGCAGCGAGACCCGCGGCGTCACCGGGAACGACTTCACGCGCCGCGACAGCCGGCCCCGGCTTGGCTCGCGCAGGGCATCGGTGGCCTGCAGCGCGGCGGCCAACTGGGTCTCGATCAGCGAGATCAGGTCGCGGTAGGCACCGGGGTCGCCCGGGTCGCTGCTGGGGTGGATGATCTGAAAGGTGTCCAGCGCGTAGCCGGTGCGGCTGGTGTGGATCTTGGCATCCTGGATGGAGTAACCCGCGCCATCGAAATAGCCGCAGATGCGGGCGAACAGGTCGGGCCGGTCGGGCGAGTACACCAGCACCTGCAGGCCGTCGCCCACCGGCGACGGGCGCGCCCGCACCACCGGCACCGCGGTCTGGATGTGGCGCCACAGCGAGCGCGCATGCCAGGCGATCTCGGCCGGATCGTGCCGGGCGAAGTAGCTCACCTCCAGCGTCTTCCACAACGGGCCTTCGGTGCCGGGCAGGGCCGAATGCAGGGCCAGGATGTGGATCGCCTCCTGCTTGCGCGCCTCGAGGTCGGCGTCCAGGTTGGGGCGGGCCCCGCCCAATGCCCGCAGGGTGATGCGGTACAGGTCCTCGATCAGCTTGCCCTTCCAGGCGTTCCACACCTTGGGACTGGTGCCGCGGATGTCGGCCACCGTCAGCAGGTACAGGGCCGTCAGGCGGCGCGGCGTGGCCACGGTGTCCGCGAAGCGGTGGATCACGTCGGCATCGCCCAGGTCTTCCTTCTGCGCCACCGTGCTCATCGTCAGGTGGTGCCGGACCAGGAACTCGATCAGCGAGGCGTCCTCGCGCTCGACGCCGTGCTCGCGGCAGAACCGGCGCACCTCGCGCGCGCCGAGTTCGGAGTGATCGCCGCCGCGGCCCTTGGCCACGTCGTGGAACAGCGCGGCCACGTACAGCAGCCAGGGATGGTCCCACTCGCTGGCCAGCTGCGAGCAGAACGGGTACTCGTGTGCATGCTCGGGGATGAAGAAGCGCCGCACATTGCGCAGCACCATCAGGATGTGCTGGTCGACCGTGTAGACGTGGAACAGGTCGTGCTGCATGCGCCCGACGATGCGCCGGAAGACCCACAGGTAGCGTCCCAGCACCGAGGTCTGGTTGAGCAGCCGCATCGCATGGGTGATGCCCTGCGGCGACTGCAGGATCTGCATGAACAGGCCGTGGTTGACGCGGTCGCGCCGGAAGGCGCCGTCCATCACGTTGCGGGCGTTGTACAGCGCGCGCAACGTTCGGGCCGAGAGGCCCTGGACGCCGGGCGTCTGCGCAAAGACCAGGAAGGTCTCGAGAATGGCGTGCGGGTCGGTCAGGTACAGGTCGTCGCGGGCCACCTCGATCATGCCGTCGCGATCGAGGAATCGGTCATTGATCGGCCGCATCGGCGCGGCCTCGCTGCCATGGATGCGCTCCTCGATGTTGAGCATCAGGATCTTGTTGAGCTGGGTCACCGCCTTGGCCGCCCAGTAGTAGCGGTGCATCAGCACCTCGGACGACCGATGCGCACGCGTCGAGGCGTAGCCGAAGCTCTCTGCCACCGCAGTCTGCAGGTCGAAGATCAGCCGATCCTCGCGCCGGCGGGCCACGGCATGCAGCCGGGCGCGGATGACCTTCAGCGTGCCCTCATGGCGGTGCAGCTGCTTGACCTCGAAGGGTGTGATCAGGCCGTTGGCGGCCAGCTCCGACCAGCTGCGACCCAGGCCGGCGGCCCGCGCCACCCACATCACCACCTGCAGGTCGCGCAGCCCGCCAGGGCTTTCCTTGCAGTTGGGCTCGAGCGAGTAGGGCGTGTCCTCGTACTTGACGTGCCGCTGCACCATCTCCAGCGTCTTCGCACGCAGGAAGGCCGAGGGGTCCATGGCCTCGCCGGTGGCGCGCTTGAACGAGCCGAACAGGCGCTTGGTGCCGCACAGGAAGCGCGACTCGAGCAGCGCCGTCTGCACCGTGACATCGGCCTTGGCCTCGGCCACGCACTCGGAGACCGAGCGCACCGAGCTGCCGATCTCCAGGCCGATGTCCCAGCAGGCGGTGATGAAGCCCTCGACCGAGGCGCGCATCGCATCCGAGGTGTCGCCGTCGGGCAGCAGCACCAGCACGTCGATGTCGCTGTACGGGAACAGTTCGCCGCGGCCATAGCCACCCACCGCCACCAGCGCTGCCGCCGGGGGCATGCCGGCATGCCGCCACAACTCGGCGAGCGTGCCGTCGACATGTCGGGTCAGCGACCTGACCAGTTGCGAGGCCGCCGGTGCCGTCGCGCGCGATTGCAGGAAGTGACCGATCAGGGCCTGCTTTCCATCGCGGAACCGCGCCCTCAGGCTGGCCACGCCGCCCGGCGCGTCGCGACCCGGCTCGCCGGGGCTGCTCATGGCCGGCCTCCGCGGCGGCAGGCGAGGGTGGACACCGGCGCGGCCATGTGGGGACGAGGCACCGGCGCGCGTCGAACGGCTCAGGCGCCCACGAAGGCCGGCGGCGCCGGGCATTGCGCCGACAGCGTCAGCACCTCGTAGCCGGTCTCGGTGACCAGCACCGTGTGCTCCCACTGGGCCGACAGCGAGCGGTCCTTGGTGACGATGGTCCAGCCGTCGCCCATCTCCCGAATCTCGCGCCGGCCGGCGTTGATCATTGGCTCGATGGTGAAGATCATCCCGGGCTTGAGCTCGTCCAGCGTGCCGGGGCGGCCATAGTGCAGCACCTGCGGCTCTTCGTGGAACTTGCGCCCGATGCCGTGCCCGCAGAATTCGCGCACGATCGAGAAGCCCTGGTTCTCGGCAAAGGTCTGGATGGCGTGGCCGATGTCGCCCAGCCGGCCGCCGGGGCGCACCTTCATGATGCCCTTCCACATCGCCTCGTAGGTGAGCTGGCACAGCCGCGTGGCGGCGATCGAGCCCTCGCCGACGACGAACATGCGGCTGGAGTCGCCATGCCAGCCGTCCTTGATCACGGTGACGTCGATGTTGACGATGTCGCCGTTCTTCAGCGGGCGGTCGTTGGGAATGCCGTGGCAGACCTGGTGGTTGATCGAGGTGCAGATCGACTTGGGGTAGGGCGCATAGCCCGGCGGGGCGTAGTTCAGCGGTGCCGGAATGCCGCCTTGCACATGCACGATGTGGTCATGGGCCAGCTTGTCCAGCGCTTCGGTGGTGATGCCGGGCTTCACATGGGGCGCCAGCATGTCCAGCACCTCGGCGGTGAGGCGGCCGGCAATGCGCATGCCTTCGATGTCGGCGGCAGATTTCAAGGTGATGGCCATGGGCAGGCATTATCCCGCGCCCTCTAAAATGCCGGGTTTTCCCTGGGAATCACCCACCCATGCCGCTGGCCGCCAAACACCTGATGCACTTCGAGGGCGGCAATGCGCTCTCGGCCTTTCGGGCCCAGGCCCTGCTGCCACGGCTGAAGGCGGCCTGCCCGCGCATCGCCGGCATTGCCGCGCGCCATGTGCACTGGGTGTGGACCGATGCCGAGCCCGATGCGGCGCAGGTCGAGCGGCTGGCCGGGCTGCTCGACTACGGGCCCGCCTGCGCCGGCGGCGACGACGGTACGCTGGTGGTGGTGATGCCACGCCTGGGCACCGTCTCGCCCTGGGCCAGCAAGGCCACCGACATCGCCCACAACTGCGGCTTCGGCCAGGCGCTGCACCGCATCGAGCGGGTCACCGAGTTTCGGCTGCAGGTCGAGCGCGGCCTGCTCGGGCGGGCCGGCCGGCCGCTCTCGGCCGACGAGTTGCAGGCCTGCGCCGCGCTGCTGCACGACCGCATGACCGAATCTGTGGCCTTCGAGCGCGACGCCGCGCGCCACCTGTTCGATGCCCAGCCGGCCGACCCGATGGCCCATGTGGACGTGCTCGGCGAGGGCCGGGCCGCACTGGTGCGGGCGAACGGCGAATTCGGCCTGGCGCTGTCGGACGACGAGATCGACTACCTGGTGGCGGCCTTCACCCGCCTGGGGCGCAACCCCAGCGACGTGGAACTGATGATGTTCGCCCAGGCCAACAGCGAGCATTGCCGGCACAAGATCTTCAATGCCGAGTTCACCATCGACGGGCAGCGCGAGCCGCTGTCGATGTTCGCCATGATCCGCCACACCGAGCGCTGCTCGCCGCAGCACAGCATCGTGGCCTACAGCGACAACGCGGCGGTGATGGAAGGCGGGCCGGTCGAGCGCTGGCGCCCGCGCGAGATCAGCGGCCCGGCGGCCTACGGGCCGCACCCCGAGACCGCGCATGTACTGATGAAGGTGGAGACGCACAACCACCCCACCGCCATCTCGCCGTTCCCGGGCGCCTCCACCGGCGCCGGCGGCGAGATCCGCGACGAGGGCGCCACCGGCCGCGGCTCGCGGCCGAAGGCGGGCCTGACCGGCTTCTCGGTCTCGAACCTGCACCTGCCCGGCCTGGCCGAGCCGTGGGAGCGCGATCCGGTCGGCAAGCCCGAGCACATCGCCAGCCCGCTGCAGATCATGATCGAGGGCCCGCTGGGCGGCGCCGCCTTCAACAACGAGTTCGGGCGGCCCAACCTGGCCGGCTACTTCCGGGTTTATGAGCAGCAGGTCGCCGGCGTGCGCCGCGGCTACCACAAGCCGATCATGATCGCCGGCGGACTGGGCACCATCGCCGAGGGGCAGACCCACAAGCTGCCCTTTGGCGCCGGCACGCTGCTGGTGCAGCTGGGCGGGCCCGGCATGCGCATCGGCATGGGCGGCGGCGCGGCCAGCTCGATGGCCGCGGGCACCAACACCGCGGCGCTCGACTTCGATTCGGTGCAGCGCGGCAACCCCGAGATCCAGCGCCGCGCGCAGGAGGTCATCAACCACTGCTTCGCGTTGGGCGAGCACAACCCGGTGCTGGCCATCCACGACGTAGGCGCGGGCGGCATCAGCAATGCCTTCCCCGAGCTGGTGGATGGCGCCGGCAAGGGCGCGCGCTTCGACCTGCGCCAGGTGCCGCTGGAGGAATCCGGCCTGGCGCCCAAGGAGATCTGGTGCAACGAGAGCCAGGAGCGCTATGTGCTGGCGATCGACCCAGCGCGGCTGGCCGTGTTCGAGCAGATGTGCCAGCGCGAGCGCTGCCCGTTCGCCATCGTCGGTGTGGCCACAGATGAGCCGCAGCTGATCCTTGAAGACGGCCCGGGCGGCGAGCGGGCCATCGACATGCCGATGGAGGTGCTGCTGGGCAAGCCGCCCAAGATGCAGCGCGACGTGGCGCGGGTGGCCCGCGACGAGCCGCCGCTCGACCTGACCGGCGTGCCGCTGGAGCGGGTGGCCTTCGACGTGCTGCGCCACCCGACCGTGGCCAGCAAGCGCTTCCTGATCACCATCGGCGACCGCACGGTGGGTGGCCTGAGCCACCGCGACCAGATGGTCGGCCCCTGGCAGGTGCCGGTGGCCGATTGCGCGGTGACGCTGGCCGACTACGTCGGCTTCCGGGGCGAGGCGATGGGCATGGGCGAGCGCACGCCGTTGGCGGCGATGGCGGCGCCGGCCTCGGGCCGCATGGCCATCGGCGAGGCGCTGACCAACCTGCTGGCCGCGCCGGTGGAGCTCTCGCGCGTGAAGCTCAGCGCCAACTGGATGGCCGCCTGTGGCGAGCCGGGCGAGGACGCGGCGCTGTACGACACGGTGCGAACCGTGGGCCTGGAGCTGTGCCCGGCGCTGGGCATCGGCATCCCGGTGGGCAAGGACAGCCTGTCCATGCGAACCAAGTGGAACGTTGATGGCCAGGCGCGCCAGGTGACCGCGCCGGTGAGCCTGATCGTCAGCGCCTTCGCCACGCTGGCCGACGTGCGCGGCACGTTGACGCCGCAGCTGCAGCCGGGCGACACCTGCCTGATCCTGGTCGACCTGGGCCAGGGCCGGCGGCGCATGGCCGGCTCGATGCTGGCCCAGGTGCTGGGCCGCTTCGGCTGCCCGCAGCGCGACGGCGTGCCCGACCTCGACGATCCGGCGCAGATGAAGGCGCTGTACGCCGCGGTGAACCAGCTGCGGGCCGAGGGCCGGCTGTTGGCCTATCACGACCGCAGCGACGGCGGCCTGTGGGCCAGCGTGTGCGAGATGGCCTTTGCCGGCCAGGTGGGCGTGAGCCTGAACGTCGACCTGCTGGTCACCGAGGGCGATGGCATCGCCGACAGCCGCGCCGAGGTGGGCGATACCAAGAACTGGGCCACGCAGGTGGGCGAGCGGCGCCAGCAGCTCACGCTGGAGGCGCTGTTCAACGAAGAGCTGGGGGTGGTGATCCAGGTGTCGCGCGCCGACCGCGATGCGGCCATGGCGGTGCTGCGCCAGCACGGCCTGTCGCGCCACAGCCATGTGGTCGGACGCACCAACGACACCCGCCGCATCGAGGTCTGGCGAGACACCAAGGCACAGTTCAGTGCGCCGCTGCGCGATCTGCAGCAGGCCTGGGACGAGGTGAGCTCGCGCCTTTGCGCACTGCGTGACCATCCCGAGTGCGCCGCCAGCGAACATGCGGCGGCGGGCGAGGACGGCGACCCCGGCCTGCACCTGCACCTCAGCTTCGATCCGTCGCACGACGTGGCTGCGCCTTACCTGAACGTGACGCGTCCGAAGGTGGCCATCCTGCGCGAGCAGGGCGTCAATTCGCATGTCGAGATGAGCCGTGCGATGGCACTGTCCGGCTTCGAGGCCTGCGATGTGCACATGACCGACCTGCAGTCGGGCCGTGCGCAGCTCGAGTCGTTCGCCGGCCTGGTGGCCTGCGGAGGCTTCAGCTATGGCGACACGCTGGGCGCCGGCGAGGGCTGGGCCCGCTCGATCCTGTTCAACCCGCGGCTGGCGCAGGCCTTCGGCGAGTTCTTCGCCCGGCCCGACGTGTTCGCGCTGGGCGTGTGCAACGGCTGCCAGATGATGGCGGCGCTGGCCTCCATCATCCCTGGGGCCGAGGCCTGGCCGCGCTTCACCCGCAACCGCAGCGAGCAGTTCGAGGCGCGGCTGTCGCTGGTGGAGGTGCTCGACAGCCCGTCGATCTTCTTCACCGGCATGGCCGGCAGCCGGATGCCGATCGCGGTGGCCCACGGCGAAGGCTTCGCCGACTTCTCGGTGCGCGGCGACGCGGCCTCGGTGCACCGGGCGATGCGCTTCGTCGACCATGCTGGCCAGGCCACCGAGCGCTATCCGTTCAACCCGAACGGCAGCCCCGAGGGCCTGACCTCGGTGACCACGCCCGATGGTCGCTTCACCGTGCTGATGCCCCATCCCGAGCGGGTGTTCCGTCAGGTGCAGATGAGTTGGACCTCGGGCGACGTGTCGGCGCCCAGCCCGTGGCTGCGCATGTTCGGCAATGCCCGGGCGTGGGTGGGTTGATGTCCCGGCAGCCTGGCCTGGCCCGACACGGCGCAAGGGCCATGGCCGTGGCTTCGAGGCTCACGCGCTTTCATTGATCTAGCAGCGGGTCAGCGCCGACCGTCGGCGCCTACGATCTCGCGGTCGCGCGCCGGCATGTGCTTCGGGTATGGGACCCGAAGGGCCCAGGCGCTGCGGGATGCGGGAAGCGAAGATGAAGAAGATCAGGACCTTGATCGACGAGATCGCGGCGCTGAAGTCGGGCCTGAGCCAGAAGGACCTGCTGCTGACCTGGGAGCAGACGCCGGACGAGTTGAAGCAGGTCCTGAACGTCGCCGCAGCGCTGAAGCGCATGCGCGCCGAGAACATCGACACCCGTGCGTTTGCCAACGGCATCGGCGTGTCGATCTTCCGCGACAACTCCACCCGCACGCGCTTCTCGTTCACCACCGCGCTGAACCTGCTCGGCCTGGGCCAGCAGGACCTGGACGAAGGCAAGTCGCAGATCGCCCACGGCGAGACGGTGCGCGAGACGGCCAACATGGTGTCGTTCTGCGCCGAGGCGGTGGGCATCCGCGACGACATGTTCCTGGGCGCGGGCAACGCCTACATGCGCGAGGTGGGTGCCGCGCTCGACGACGGCTTCGCCAACGGCGTGCTGCCGCAGCGCCCGGCGCTGATCAACCTGCAGTGCGACATCGACCACCCCACGCAGAGCATGGCCGACCTGGCCTGGCTGCGCGAGCACTTCGGCAGCCTCGAGGCGCTGCGCGGCAAGAAGATCGCGATGACCTGGGCCTATTCGCCCAGCTACGGCAAGCCGCTGTCGGTGCCGCAGGGCATCATCGGCCTGATGACGCGCTTCGGCATGGACGTGACGCTGGCGCATCCCGCCGGCTACGGCCTGATTCCCGACGTGGTGAAGGTGGCCAAGAAGAACGCCAAGGCCGCCGGCGGCAGCTTCCGCCAGGTCGAGACCATGGACGAGGCTTTCGACGGCGCCGACATCGTCTACCCGAAGTCGTGGGCGCCGTACAAGGTGATGCAGAAGCGCACCGTGCTGCTGCGCGGCGGCGACCACGACGGCCTGAAGGCGCTGGAGAAGGCCTGCCTGGCGCAGAACGCCGAGCACCAGCACTGGCACTGCGACGAGAAGATGATGAAGCGCACCGCCAAGGGCAAGGCGCTGTACATGCACTGCCTGCCGGCCGACATCACCGGCGTGTCGTGCCAGCGCGGCGAGGTCAGCGCCGGGGTGTTCGAGAAGTACCGCATCGCCACCTACAAGGAGGCCGGCTGGAAGCCCTACATCATCGCCGCGATGATCCTCTCGCGCCGCTTCGCCGACCCGGCCGCGGTGCTGACGCAGATGCTCGAGGCCGGGCGGCCGCGCATCCCCTTCGGTGGCTCGCGCGGCTGAGGCCGTCGCTACGGCCCCGCCCACTGCCCCCCACTGACCGATCACCTGGAGCCATCCGAGATGGGCCAAACCATTCCCTTCGACAAGATCCTGCAGCAGGCCACCCACTACAAGGCCGACATGACGCGCTTCCTGCGCGACATGATCGCCATCCCCAGCGAGAGCTGCGACGAGAAGCTCGTGGTGCTGCGCATCAAGCAGGAGATGGAGAAGGTCGGTTTCGACAAGGTCGAGATCGATCCGATGGGCAACATCCTCGGCACCATCGGCCACGGGCCGCACCTGATCGCGATGGATGCGCACATCGACACGGTGGGCGTGGGCAACCGCAACAACTGGACCTTCGACCCCTACCAGGGCATGGAGGACGACGAGCTGATCGGCGGCCGCGGCGCCTCCGACCAGGAAGGCGGCATGGCCTCGATGGTCTATGCCGGCCGCATCATCAAGGACCTGGGGCTCGAGGGCCAGTACACGCTGCTGGTCACCGGCACGGTGCAGGAGGAGGATTGCGACGGCCTGTGCTGGCAGTACCTGATCGAGCAGATGAAGATCCGGCCCGAGTTCGTCATCAGCACCGAGCCCACCGACTGCAACATCTACCGCGGCCAGCGCGGCCGCATGGAGATCCGCATCGACGTGCAGGGCCGCAGCTGCCACGGCTCGGCGCCCGAGCGCGGCGACAACGCGATCTTCAAGATGGCGCCGATCCTGCTCGAGCTGCAGCAGCTGGCCACGCGCCTGGGCGACGACGAGTTCCTCGGCAAGGGCACGCTCACCGTCTCGGAGATCTTCTTCACCTCGCCCAGCCGCTGCGCGGTGGCCGACAGCTGCGCCGTCTCGATCGACCGGCGCCTCACGTGGGGCGAGACCTGGGAAGGCGCGCTGGACGAGATCCGCGCGCTGCCGGCGGTGAAGGCGGCCAACGCCGCGGTGTCGATGTACCAGTACGACCGGCCCTCGTACACCGGGCTGGTGTATCCCACCGAGTGCTTCTTCCCGACCTGGAAGACGGCCGAGGACCACATCGCGGTGCGCACGCTGGTGCAGGCCTACGAGGGGCTGTTCAAGACCCAGCCGCTGGTCGACAAGTGGACGTTTTCGACCAACGGCGTGTCGATCATGGGCCGCCACGGCATCCCGGTGGTGGGCTTCGGCCCGGGCAAGGAGCCCGAGGCGCACGCGCCCAACGAGAAGACCTGGAAGGCCCATCTCGTGAAGTGCGCGGCCATGTATGCCGCGGTGCCGCTGCAGTACCTGCAGGAACTGGGACAGTCCTGAACAGCGCCGGGGCGCCTGCGTGAGCCAGACCATCGTCATCGCCCTGGGCGGCAACGCGCTCGGCGAAAGCCTGGCCGAGCAGATGGCGGCGGTGAAAGTCACGTCGCGCTCGATCGTCGACCTGATCGAGGGCGGCCACCGCGTGGTGGTCACCCACGGCAACGGCCCGCAGGTGGGCATGATCGACCTGGCCTTCGAGGCCGCGGCCATGACCGAGGCCCACACGCCGCACCTGCCGATGTCGGTGTGCGTGGCGCTGAGCCAGGGCTACATCGGCTACGACCTGCAGAACGCGCTGCGCGAGGAGCTGCTCAGCCGGGGCCTGCAGGTGCCGGTGGCCACGCTGATCACGCAGGTGATCGTCGACGAGCACGATCCGGCGTTCCAGTCGCCGACCAAGCCGATCGGCTCGTACTTCCCGCGCGCCGAGGCGGAGGTGCAGATGCGCAACGGCTACGTGATGAAGGAGTTCCCGGGCAAGGGCTTCCGTCGCGTGGTGGCGTCGCCCCGGCCGCTGGACGTGGTCGAGAAGGATTCGGTGCTCGCGCTGGTGCGTGCCGGCCACCTGGCCATCGCCGTGGGCGGCGGCGGCATCCCGGTCGTCCGGCAGGGCTTGCATCTGAAGGGCGCGGCCGCGGTGGTCGACAAGGACTGGGCCAGTGCCAAGCTGGCCGAGCTGATCGAGGCCGATCTGCTGATCATCCTGACCACCGTCGAGAAGGTGGCACTGCACTTCGGCACGCCCGAGCAGCGCTGGCTCGATCGGCTCAGCGTGGCGCAGGCGCGCGAGTACATGCGGGCCGGGCACTTCGCGCCGGGCTCGATGCTGCCCAAGATCGAGGCCGCGGTCGAGTTCGCCGAGTCGCGGCCTGGCCGCGAAGCGCTGATCACCTGCCTGACCAAGGCCCACGACGGCATCCAGGGCCGCACCGGCACGCGCATCGGCGGCCCCCCCGGCTGACCCCACCCCGCAGACCCCCACAGGAACCGAACCCGTGAGCAGATTCGTCAACGTGGCCATCGGACAACTCGGGCCGATCAGCCGCAGCGAAACCCGCACCCAGGTCGTGCAGCGCCTCTCCGAGCTGATGCGCGAGGCGCGCCACATGGGCTGCGACCTGATCGTCTACCCCGAGCTGGCGCTGACCACCTTCTTCCCGCGCTGGTACATGGAAGACCCCGCCGAAGTCGACCAGTTCTTCGAGCGCGAGATGCCCGGCCCCGAGACGCAGCCGCTGTTCGACCTGTCGCGCACGCTGGGCATCGGCTTCTACATCGGCTATGCCGAGCTGGCGGTGGAAGACGGCGTCAACCACCATTACAACACCTCGATCCTCGTCGACAAGAACGGCACCATCGTCGGCAAGTACCGCAAGGTGCACCTGCCCGGGCACTGGGACCACGAGCCCTGGCGCGAGTTCCAGCACCTGGAGAAGCGCTACTTCGAGGCGGGCAACGACTTCCCGGTGTTCGAGGCCTTCGGTGGCGTCTTCGGCATGGCCATCTGCAACGATCGGCGCTGGACCGAGACCTACCGCGAGATGGGCGTGCAGGGCGTCGAGATGATCCTCATCGGCTACAACACGCCGGTGCACAACCCGCCGGCGCCCGAGCACGACGATCTCTCGCTGTTCCACAACCAGCTGGTGATGCAGGCCGGCGCCTACCAGAACGGCACCTGGGTGGTCGGCGTCGCCAAGGGCGGCATCGAGGAGGGCGTGGACCAGATCGGCGGCAGCATCATCGTCGCGCCATCGGGCGAGATCGTGGCCGCCTGCACCACCAAGGGCGATGAGCTGGCGCTGGCGCGCTGTGATCTCGACCTGTGCAACTCGTTCAAGGAAACGACGTTCAACTTCGATGCGCACCGGCAACCCGGTGCCTACCGCCGCATCATCGAGCGCAAGGGCCCGCGGCTGATGGCCGACGGCACGCCCGTGAAGCCCGATGCCGATGCTTCAACCGATCCAACAGGAGGTCAGCCATGAAACGAGCCACGTTCCTGAAGTCCCTGCTGCCGCTGGCAGCGGCCATCGTCGCCACGCTGGGCACGGCCCCGGCGCTGGCCCAGGGCAAGGTGATCAAGATGATCCCGGGCGGTGACCTGCGCATCATCGACCCGATCCAGAACGCCTCGTACATCAGCCGCAACCACGGCTACATGGTGTACGACACGCTGTTCGCGGTCGATTCCAAGGGCCAGGTCAAGCCGCAGATGGTGGACACCTTCCAGCTCTCGGCCGACAGGAAGAAGTACACCTTCACGCTGCGTGCCGGCCTGAAGTGGCACGACGGCGCGCCGGTGACGGCGACCGACTGCGTGGCCTCTCTCAAACGTTGGGGTGCCAAGGACGTCTCGGGCCGGCTGCTGATGGCCGAGGTGGCCTCGATGGACGTGGTCAACGACAGCACCTTCACGATGACGCTGAAGGAGCCCTTCGGCCTGGTGCTCGATGCGCTGGGCAAGCCCTCGTCCAACGTGCCCTTCATGATGCCGGCGCGCATCGCCAACACCGATCCCAACCAGCAGATCACCGACGCCACCGGCTCGGGCCCGTTCATCTTCAAGAAGGACGAGTGGGTGCCCGGCAACAAGGTGGTCTACCTGAAGAACCCCAACTACGTGCCGCGCAAGGAGCCGGCCGATGGCCTGGCGGGTGGCAAGGTGGTCAAGGTGGACCGCGTCGAGTGGATCTACATCCCCGACCAGAACACCGCGCTGGCCGCGCTGACCAACGGTGAGGCCGACATCTTCGAGCTGCCGCAGGCCGACTTCATCCCGATGCTGCAGAAGAACGCCAACATCAAGCTGGCCGCCGATGCGCTGGGCAACCAGGGCTGGCTGCGGCCCAACCACTTGCTGCCGCCGTTCAACAACCCGAAGGCCCGGCAAGCCCTGCAGTACCTGGTCAACCAGGAGGAGTACCTGGCCGCGGCGGGCTTCCCCGACCAGTTCCGCGTCAAGTATTGCGGCGCCTACTTCATGTGCGGCAGCCCCAACGAGACGATGGCCGGCGCCGAGGCCTTCAAGGGCCAGAACCTCGAGCGCGCCAAGCAGCTGATGAAGGAGGCCGGCTACAACGGCGAGAAGATCGTGGTGCTCACGCCCAGCGATCCGCCGGTGCAGGCCGCCGCGGCGATGGTCACGGTGCAGAACCTGCGCAAGATCGGCGTCAACGTCGATGCACAGGCGATGGACTGGAGCACGCTGCTGGGCCGCCGCGCCAAGAAGGACCCGATCGACAAGGGTGGCTGGCACATCTTCCATACCTACTCGGTGGGCTACGACGTGGTCTCGCCGGTGAACAACGCCTACCTGCAGGGCACCTGCGACGCAGCGCCGGCCGGCTGGTCGTGCGACAAGACCATGGAAGACCTGCGCATGGCCTGGGCCCGCGAAGGCGATGCGGCCAAGCGCAAGAAGCTGACCGACGACATCCAGAAGCGCGCCTTCGAGCAGACGCCGTACGTCAACTTCGGCCAGTTCTTCTGGCCCATGGCCTATCGCAGCAACCTCAAGGGCCTGATCGTCACCGGCATCCCGGTGATGTGGAACGTGGAGAAGTGATCCACGGTCCGAGGCGGGCGCGGCCCCGGCCGCGCCCGCCGATGTTCATGGCCTAGCAGACATGCTGTACGTCCTCAAGCGCGTGCTGGCGGTCATCCCGGTGCTGGGCATCGTGGCGGTGATTGTCTTCCTGCTGCTGCACCTGAGCCCGGGCGACCCGGCCGCGCTGATCGCCGGCGACACCGCCAGTTCCGACGATGTCGAGCGGGTGCGCCAGTTGCTGGGCCTGAACCGGCCGCTGCACGAGCAGTTCTTCTCGTGGCTGTGGCGGCTGCTGCAGGGCGACCTGGGCGTGTCGGTGTTCACCGGGCTGCCGGTGGCGCAGATGATCGGCCAGCGCATCGAGCCCACGTTGTGGCTGACCTTCCTGACGATCTCGTTCGCGGTGCTGTTCGCGGTGCCGATGGGCATCATCGCCGCCTGGAAGGCCGGCACCTGGATCGACCGCAGCCTGATGGCGCTGGCGGTGCTGGCCTTCTCGCTGCCGGTGTTCCTGATCGGCTACCTGCTGATCTTCGGCTTCTCGCTCGGCCTGGGCTGGTTGCCGGTGCAGGGCTTCCACAGCCTCAGCGAGGGCTTCATCCCGTTCATCCGCCACCTGATCCTGCCGGCCGTGAGCGGCGGCCTGGTCTACATGGCGCTGATCGCGCGCATGACCCGCGCCACCATGCTCGAGGTGCTGGGCGAGGACTACATCCGCACCGCGCGCTCGCGCGGCGTGGGCAACACCCGGCTGCTGCTGCGCCACGCGCTGAAGAACGCCGCGGTGCCCATCGTCACCACCATCGGCCTGGGCATCGCGCTGCTGCTGGGCGGGGTGATCATCACCGAGAGCGTGTTCGCCATCCCCGGCATCGGCCGGCTCACCGTGGACTCGGTGCTGCGCCATGACTACCCGGTGATCCAGGGCATCGTGCTGGTGGTGGCGGCGGTGTACGTGTTCATCAACCTGGCGATCGACCTGCTGTACACGGTGCTCGATCCGCGGATCAGGTATTGACGCCGTGGCCCTGACGCTCGCCCAGATCGAGAGCCGCGTCGACGTGGCGCACCGCCACCCGGCCTGGGCCTTCGTGCGGCGCCATCCGCTGCTGGTGATCGGCGGCGTGCTGCTGGCGCTGATGGCGCTGGTGGCCCTGGCCGCGCCGTGGATCGCGCCGTTCAACCCCACCGACATGAGCGTGCTCAAGCGCCTGAAGGCGCCGAACGCGATCCACCACTTCGGCACCGACGCGATGGGCCGCGACGTGTTCTCGCGCGTGCTGTGGGGCGGCCGGGTGTCGATGATCGTGGGCCTGTCGGTGGCGCTGCTGGCCACCGGCCTGGGCATGCTGATCGGCATGGTGGCCGGCTTCTCGCGCGCGGCCGATGCGCTGATCATGCGGGTGATGGACGGCATGATGGCCATCCCCGGCATCCTGCTGGCGGTGGCGCTGATGGCGCTGATGCGCGCCAGCATCGAGACGGTGGTCATCGCCATCACCGTGCCCGAGATTCCACGCGTGGTGCGGCTGGTGCGCTCGCTGGTGCTGGTGATCCGCGAGCAGCCCTACGTGCAGGCGGCCGAGGCCATCGGCACGCGGCTGCACTGGATCCTGCTGCGCCACGTGCTGCCCAATGCAGTGACGCCGCTGATCGTGCAGGGCACCTTCATCTGCGCCTCGGCGGTGCTGTTCGAGGCCTACCTGTCGTTCCTCGGCGCCGGCACGCCGCCCGAGATCCCGAGCTGGGGCAACATGATGGCCGAAGGCCGCGCGGTGGTGCAGCTGGCCTTCCACATCATCCTGTTCCCGGGCCTGTTCCTCGGGGTGACGGTGCTGTCGATCAACCTGCTGGGCGACGGCCTGCGCGACATGCTCGATCCGAAGATCGCGCGGCGCCTGTGAGCGATGACCGGCCATGCCTGAGCAACGCATGAACGACGCGTCCACGCCCGGCCCCGCGCCCGACCCCATCGTCGAGATCGACGACCTGAAGGTGTGGTTTGCCAGCCGCGACGGCATCACCCGGGCGGTGAACGGCGTTTCGTTCGAGCTGCAGCGCGGCGAGACGCTGGGGCTGGTGGGCGAATCGGGCTGCGGCAAGAGCGTCACCGCGATGACGATGCTGCAGCTGATCCCGTCGCCGCCGTCGGTGATCGCGGGCGGCTCGGTCCGCTACAACGGTGCCAACCTGCTCGAGTACGACGAGGACCGCATGCGCCGCATCCGCGGCAACGAGATCTCGATGATCTTCCAGGATCCGATGACCTCGCTGAACCCGGTGCTCACCGTGGGCGAGCAGATCGCCGAGACGGCGGTGCTGCACCGCCGGCTGGGCCGCCGCGAGGCGCGCGAGCTGGCGGTGGAGATGCTGCACAAGGTGAACATCCCCGAGCCGCGGCGCCGTGCCGGCGAGTACCCGCACCAGTTCTCGGGCGGCATGCGCCAGCGCGCGATGATCGCCGCGGCGCTGGTGTGCGATCCCAAGGTGCTGATCGCCGACGAGCCGACCACGGCGCTGGATGTCACCATCCAGGCGCAGATCATCGAGCTGATGCTGGGGCTGAAGCGCGAGTTCGGCACCTCGATCCTGCTGATCACCCACGACCTGGGCGTGGTGGCCGAGACCTGCGCCCGCGTGGTGGTGATGTACGCCGGCCGCAAGGTCGAGGAGGCGCGCACCGCCGACCTGTTCAACGCGCCGCTGCATCCCTACACACAGGGCCTGCTGGCGGCCACGCCGCGCCTGTCGACCGCGCCCGGCACGCGCCGGGCGGATCGGCCGCGGCTGCACGAGATCCCGGGCATGGTGCCCACGCTGAAGGGCGAGCAGAAGGGCTGCAGCTTCGCGCCGCGCTGCCCGCGCGCCAGTGCCCGCTGTGGCGAGCAGGCTCCGCAACTCCAGGCCCATGGCGACGGCCATGTCGTGGCCTGCTGGAACGTTGGGAGTGCGTGATGGACGCCGCACCGCTGCTCGAAGTCCGCGACCTGAAGAAGCACTTCCCGCTCGAGCGCAGGCCGTGGGGCGCGCGGCGTTTCGTCTACGCGGTGGACGGCATCTCGTTCACGCTGGGCCACGGCCAGACGCTGGGCGTCGTCGGCGAATCGGGCTGTGGCAAATCCACTGCCGCCAAGGCCATCATGCGGCTGATCGAGCCCACCGCGGGCCGGGTGCTGCTCGATGGCGAGGACATCACCGCCATCCCGCGCACGCGCTTCCGGCCCTACCGCAAGCGCATGCAGATCGTCTTCCAGGACCCCTATGCCTCGCTGAACCCGCGCATGAGCGCCGGCGACATCGTCGGCGAGGCGCTGCGCAATTTCGGCGTCGGCGCCGAGCAGCGGCGGGCACGGGTGGAGTGGCTGTTCGACCGCGTCGGCCTGCACCGCGACGCGATGCGCAAGTACGCGCACGAGTTCTCGGGCGGCCAGCGCCAGCGACTGGGCATCGCCCGCGCGCTGGCGCTGGAGCCGGCCCTGATCGTCTGCGACGAGCCGGTCTCGGCGCTGGACGTGTCGATCCAGGCGCAGATCATCAACCTGCTGATCGACCTGCAGCGCGAGCTGGGCGTGGCCTACATCTTCGTCGCCCACGACCTGGCGGTGGTGCAGCACATCAGCGACCGCGTGGCGGTGATGTACCTGGGACGCTTCGTCGAGGTGGGCGAGGGCGATCGCCTGTTCGCCGAACCGCTGCACCCCTACACCCGGGCGCTGCTGTCGGCCGTGCCGCAGACGCGCGGCAGCGGTGCGCCGCCGCGCACCCTGCTCGAGGGCGACGTGCCCAGCCCGGTGTCGCCGCCCAGCGGCTGCCACTTCCATCCGCGCTGCGCCCAGGCCACCGAGCGGTGCCGCCAGCAGGCGCCCGAACTGCGCGACGTGGGCGGCGGCTACCGTGTGGCGTGCTGGCTGCACGCAGGGTGAACCTGGCCGCGGCCAACGCCGCTGCCGCCGCGCAGGCAGGCGCTAACGACTGAACGCCTCGGCCAGGATCTGGTAGCTGCGCAGCCGGGCCGCGTGGTCGTGCACCGCGCAGGCCACGATCAGTTCATCGGCCCGGGTGCGGTCGATGATCGCCTGCAGTTGCTGCCGCAGGGTCACGGGCCCGCCCACCGCGGTGGCGGCCAGCATGCGCTGCACGCCGGCCTTCTCGCGTGGGCTCCACAGCGATTCCATCTGCGCCGGATCGATCGGCCGCGGCAGCGGGCCGCGCACGCCGCGCTGCATGCCCAGGAAGCGCTGCTGCAGCGAGGTGAAGTGCCAGGCGGCCTCGTCGTCGGTGTCGGCGGCGATCACGTTCACGCCCACCATCGCATGCGGCTTCGACCATTCGGCTGAAGGGCGGTAGGTGCCGCGGTAGACCTCCAGCGCCGGCATCAGCTGCTCTGGCGCGAAGTGCGAGGCGAAGGCGTAGGGCAGGCCCAGGTAGGCCGCCAGCTGGGCCCCGTACAGGCTGGAGCCCAGGATCCAGATCGGCACCTTGGTGCCGACGCCGGGGATGGCGCGCACCGCCTGCCCGGGCTCGGCATCGCCCAGGTAGGCCTGCAGCTCGAGCACATCCTGCGGGAAGCCGTCCTCGTCGGCGCTGGCGAGGTGCCGGCGCAGGGCGCGGGCGGTCAGCATGTCGGTGCCGGGCGCCCGGCCCAGGCCCAGGTCGATGCGGCCGGGGTACAGCGTGGCCAGCGTGCCGAAGGCTTCGGCCACCATCAGCGGCGCATGGTTGGGCAGCATGATGCCGCCCGAGCCCACGCGGATGCGCTGCGTGGCTGCGGCCACGTAGCCCACCAGCACCGCGGTGGCCGAACTCGCCACGCCGTCCATGTTGTGGTGCTCGGCCAGCCAGTAGCGGGTGTAGCCCAAGGTCTCGGCATGCCGGGCCAGGTCGAGCGTGTGGCGCAGCGCATCGGCCACGGTGGCGCCTTCGACGATGGGCGCCAGGTCGAGGATGGACAATGGGATCATGGCGCGATGGTGCCATGATGCGCAGCGGGCCGCCCCGCGTCGGCTGCGCGCCCGTCGGACCTTTTCGAGGATTGAGCATGACCGAACTCGTCGTCCGCAAGCTGCTGATCGATCTGCAGGCCCCGCCCGCGCGGCACTGGAACGGCGGCGATCCGTTCCGCACGGCGTTCTTCAATGCGCTGTCGATGAGCTTCCCGGTGGGCGAGCAGTTGTTCATCGATTCGATGCGCCTGGGCCTGGCCCGGTTGCCTGAGGACCAGCGGGCCCGCTTCGAACCCGAGGTCAAGGCCTTCATCGGCCAGGAGGCCACGCATCGCCGGCTGCACGGGCTGTTCAACGCCCACCTCGAGCAGCAGGGGCTGGAGAACCGCTGGCAGCACCGCATCGCCCGGCGCATCAAGCGGCTGGAGGGCCTCGATCCGCGGGCCTGGGTGGCGGTGACGGCGGCCACCGAGCACTTCACCGCCATCATGGCCGAGGACCTGCTCACCCGCCCCGAGTCG
>Ga0268298_10000551_pt1 | contig 48216 bp, 36 predicted proteins | sample WWTPWeurt_MetaG_FD_194462 | JGI IMG/M metagenome (GOLD analysis project Ga0268298, IMG submission 194462) | Activated sludge microbial communities from WWTP in Nijmegen, Gelderland, Netherland - WWTP Weurt | ecosystem: Engineered > WWTP > Aerobic digester > Activated sludge | place...
TTCATGAATGAGGTCATCCTTCAAACAGTAAAAGAGCAAGAAGACAACGAACGACTTTATCAGTTTTTGAAAAGTTCAATTGAAATTCTTGACCTCACCGTCAACTATAAAAATTTTGCTGTGCTGTTTTTGATTCAGCTGACTAATTATCTGGGAGTCTATCCAAAAATTAATGAAAACCCTTTGTATTTTGATTTGCGCGAAAGCACTTTCATCAGCTTCAAACCCAGTCACCCGGCTTTTGTTTCGGCTGAAACCAGCAAGGTAATTCTTGATCTGATGCAAACCAAACTAGATGGTTCGAATGCTCCACAAATCAATTTGCAGCAACGAAGATCTGCATTACATGAAATGCTGAATTATTACCGAATTATTTTTGATCAGTTTAAAGAGCTGCATAGTCTGGCAGTTTTAGAAACTACATTTCATGATTGAAATAATTTAGTTCCAGAACATCTGAAATCACCACTCTGTTTTCAATAAATCAGCTTTGATTTTCTTCATGATTTCTTTTTCATTCGGATGATTCATCTGAAGTAAAAATGCATGCAGTGTTGAGAGAATAGAATTCCCTTCTTGCGGAACAAAAGCCCACCCTTTAATGTTGTTTTCAAAAATCAATAAATTTTCAGATACAACAATAGCATGCGAAAAAATTCTACCGTTGAAACCGTAGCGTCTGCCCTGTTCAAAAATCACATTCGAATCAAACTTTTTTGTGACAGATAGAAAAGTATTTTCAGAAATCAACCGATCAATTTCAGTCAGATTGATTTTATTTTTAAGCTCAATATTAAATCTCACTGCGTGCATCAACTGACTGGGTGTTGTAATATCAGAAGAAGTTATGTCACATTTAATCTGCAAAGAATTAAAAAGATCAACCACATCAATTGCATGATGGGTGCCTATTTTTGAATCCAGATGTCTTGCCACTACGTTAGCCGAAACCAACCTTTCATGATTTCCGATATCTTCAGAACGACGCACCACAACAAAATCACCCTTCACTAAATTTTTTAAATCAGCTCCACAAAATGTCTTCAACAAAGAAGCTGTTCCATGGGTATTACAGGAAACAACGTGCACAAATTTCTGACTATTGATTATTTCATCATTGATACCAGACATAAATGATTGTCCAAACCCCTTTTCACTTCCCTGCGCGCAAACTCCTTTTAAATTAGGTAAGGATAGATAAAGCTGTTTGTTTTTGATTCCACTTCCATTAGTTCCGCACTCAAAAATATAATCCATATTTTGGATCACATTTTCAAACCATTCAAAATCTCTTTCTTTGGTAGAAGTAGACACAATAATTCCCTGCTCTTTTAATAATTCAAGTTCAGAAATATGCCAGGGTCTCAGTATGTTCTTGTTTGCATAAATAGTTCGGATACCTAAAAGGCTTTTGTATTTCAATAACAACTGAATTACTGTTGTTCCTATATTTCCAATTCCATTAACGAGTACGTTCATATCTACTTTTATACATCCATTTCACAGCATTTTTTTTACCTGCCAAAATCACAGATATCGAAGAAAATATTATTCGCAAATCAAGCATTATTGGATGACATAAAACATATTTTTTGTCCAGGAACCAACTCATTTTTTTATGACATACCGGTGACAACTGTGCAAGTCCGGTAAGGCCAGGTTTCAATTTCCATCTCATCCGGTGAAATTCATCATTCCATCCTAATCTCTCCACATCAGCGTCTGTCAATGGTCTTGGACCGACAAAACTCATTTGTCCGACCAGAATATTCCAGAGTTGAGGCAATTCATCCAAGCCGGTTTTACGTAAAAATTTTCCAAGCCAGGTCACTTTATCATTTTTCATTGTTCGTAGTTTGAAAATGGTGAAGTGCTTTTTTTCTTTACCCAAACGCGTTTGTAAAAAAAACGGATTTTGCCTGTCAAAAATGAGAATCATGCATGCACAAAAAATTTGCAGGGGAAGAGTTAAAATCAATCCTGTTAATGCCGTCAGAATATCCGCAAATCTTTTCATCACAGAATAAAGGTAAATGAAAAATCAGCGCTAAATAAAAATCAAAGAAATTCTACACCAACAACTATTATCTGAATAAGAAAGGCTATTAAGTGAACAGTACCTATCCCTTGCGGGCTTTCATTCTGGCGCGATAATCTTTTTCAATTTCTGCTGTATAGCCAGCCGTAGCGGTTGGAAATTTGGATCCCAAATACTGTATGACTTCTGACACCTGAGTCTTTTTCACATCTACTGAATAATGTTTATCATCAGCACTGTAAATCCAGATTTTATGTGCAGAGTTTTTTGCCGGACCAGATTTTACATTGATGATGTGTTCATAGTACCAGACAATATAATTGGCATCATTATTCAAAAGTGCGTTTACTAAACCGTGTTTACCATTTTTAATTTTTGACGATGTATTCAAAGGCATAATGATCATGAGTAATCCCACCAGCAAAAAAATTCCTGCAAAAATCAACAGGCCAATCATGGTTCCCTGAGTCATTTCAGAGTCAGCACCTGACATTGCTAACCAAATCATAAATACAGCAAAAGCGGTGATACTAAAACCAATGATTAACATTTTAGTTCCCGTTTTAGTCATGAGTTTAATAAAATCTTTGTCCTGCATGTGAATTGTTTTTTCAAAGGTATTACTTCCTGCGAAACCATTCAAAACATTCAATTCAGATTTTTTTCAGAAATTTAGGTCAAACTTGATCTATGCGATTTCTTTTCTTTCTGGCAATTCCGCTCAGTGGATTCACTCAAAACTACACATCCTACTTTACAGGAAATCCAGTTGACTTGAATGTTTCACCTTATGGCGGTGTATGTTTAATGGGAGGTGCAACCGAAGATGACAATGCCATGATCTGGTTTTTGGAACAGGCAAACGGTGGAGACATTTTGGTTTTGCGTGCAAGCGGATCAGACGGATACAATGATTATTTCTACACTGACCTGGGGGTTACTGTCAACTCGGTAGAAACAATTGTTTTCAATGATGCAACTGCTTCAGATGAAAATTATGTTCATCAGAAAATTGAACAAGCTGAAGCAATTTGGTTTGCAGGCGGTGATCAATGGAATTACATTTCATACTGGAGAAATTCACCCATTGATAGTCTCATCAACTTAGCCCTTGAAGAAAGAAATATTGTGATTGGCGGTACCTCAGCCGGAATGGCCATTTTGGGTGATTATTATTTTACTGCAGAAAACGGAACGGTTACTTCTACAACCGCTTTGAATAATCCATACGCTACCAATGTGACAATTGACAGCGCACATTTTATTGATGTTCCCTATATGGATAACGTCATTACAGATACGCATTACGATAATCCGGACAGAAGAGGAAGACACTTCACTTTTCTGGCAAAAATGACGTCTGATTTTGGTGAAGGAATAGTAATGGGAATTGCCTGTGAAGAATACGTTGCAGTTTGTATTGACACTTTAGGAATTGCGCATATATACGGAGGCTATCCTGCCTATGATGAACAGGCTTATTTTGTGAAAACCTACTGCGGATATCTTGATACGCCCTGGCCACCTGAAGTATTGGCTCCATCCACACCATTGACCTGGGATGCAAATCAAATGGCGGTTTTAACCTACAAAGTAAATGGCACTTCAACCGGAAACAATTATTTTGATTTAAATACATGGCAAAATGGTTCAGGCGGCGAATGGCAATTCTGGTTTGCTAATGCCGGCGTTTTTTCAACATCCATTACCTCAGCGCCGTTTTGTGAAACTTCGATTGACGAATTTCCAATAACCGGAAATCATATTAAGCTCTTTCCAAATCCATCTGAATTATATTTTAGAATTGAATCAGATTTTGTTATTCAGGAATTTTCAATTTCAGATTTAAGCGGAAAAAAAATAATACAGGAAAAGACTAATTCCAGCGAATTAAATATTGAAACGGACACGCTTAATCCTGGACTCTATAATTTACACTATAACATTGATGGATACTGGTATTCCGTTAGATTTTCAGTAAAATAACAAAATTCTAAATTTGCGTTTATCGCATATTTTCAATACCCGATTTGCTTAAATCAATTTTATAATTGGCGTTATTCGCCTGACATTTGGGTCATAAAATTTACGATTTATGAACTCAACATCTTTCAACCCTACTCATTTTTTTGGAACAAATAACAATTCGTCAGCCAAAGAAAAAAATCGCAGTACATTACTTTCAAAAATTAAAAAGAACAAACCTGAAATAATTGCCTGGGGACTATTCTTTGGAGTTGGTGTTGCGTATTTTGCTGCAACCCTTTTAATTGCTCTGTATTAATTTTATTTGAGAATAGTTTGGCAAGCTCAAGCAAATGTCAATGATTTGCTGTTGTTTTTTGGTGAGAAAACCAAGAGCGAACAAAAACCCTTATTCAACCGGCGGAGAATCAGGATCAACATCCTCATCTTTTTCCTCATCAACCTGATTTGTTCTAAATGCGCTTGGCACCAAATCCGGAATAATTTTGAGAATAATTGGTAAAAGTAAACTACCACCGGGCAATAAAAATAATCCAAGTGACGGAACAGTTTTAGCCAGATCTTTCATTTGTCTCTTCACTTTATCTCTCTCTTCTTTGGTAAGATCAGATTTAGTTGATTTTGCAATGAGTCCAACCAGTTCTTTGCTTTGTGACAATTCAGCCGCCAACTTGTCCTTGCTTCTTCCCAGAATTTTTGCCCAACGATCAGTTGCTCCGCTCATCAACATGGAAACATCACTCTTGTCTTGAAGAAAAGGAATTTTTTCCTGATTTTTTTGCATGAAAGACTGGATTGCCATGAATGATTTATCCTTCTCTTCCTCCTCCAATCCAAGTTTATCAACAAGCCGGTTCAAAAACTCGTGTTCTGAATCCACTACCTTGTTGTCACTCCAGACAGTTAAAATTGCCAACTCCAGAATGTATCGTGACAACAACCAGGATTTTTCATATTTGAATTCGATGTCATCCAGTGTTTTTCTGTTGTGAAAAAAATCTTCAGCAATTTCATGTCTGTCATTATCAAAATCCGCCGAGGCTATAAAAATTTCGAAGAAATTATTTTCCTCTTCTTCCGGGTTTCCATCCACATTTGCAGCAGCCGCTACAACCTTAATCATATCCAGTAAAACCTCCTCACGTTTTTCACATAAAAGTTTAGGATCAGCTCCTTCGTGATACTCATGATACAACAACAAATCATGAAACAGGAGTGAATTATACAAATAACTCGTCCATAATTTATTTGCAAAACTGGATTTAATATCTACCCGCTGATCAATAATGGACTCCAGCTTTTCATATACATTCAATCCTTTGAAATTGAGCCATCCCTTTTTTGCCTTTTCAAGTTCAGTACTCTCATAGAATTTTACAAAATTCTCAAGTGATTTTTCCAGTGATTCATGGTCAAATTTTCCTTTCTTCAAATGATCAACCAAAATCAATCCTTCCAGCAAAAGCACTTTAAAAGTTTCCTCACTGGTCCATTTGGAAAGATATTCATCTTCAACAAAAAGCAGCTTTGTTGGAAAACCATAAAGCAATCCGGTAGGCTGGAGATAGCCGTAAATAAGCTCTTCGGTAGACAATAAAGTTCCGGGAAATTTATTCAGGGAATCCTGATAGTTTTCCATAATCGAAAAGTACTTTCTGATCCAGCCTTTGCTTCCCGGGTGTAACATGGTACAAATATAAAAAGGAGATACCAGAAAATCATTTTCCAGCATTAAATCAAGGATACGGGCCCTAATCATTCAACCGTTCAATCAACAAAAGGCCTGATTGAATAGTTAAAACCTTCCGTAGTGTCATTGGTCTTAAGAAACCCTTTAGATGTGGTTAACTTAGACTTAACTCAAGAATCCACTTATGTCCAATAAAGCATCCAGCAGTTTATTTGAATTGATCAAAAGTTTAAATAAATCTGAAAAAAGATACTTCAAAGTTTATTCCTCCAGACATACTATTGGTGAAGAAAACGGTTACATCAAGCTGTTTGATTACATTGATAAAATGGAAAATTATGATGAAGAAATTCTCTTCCATGATTTCAAAGGGCAACCGCTTTTAAATAAATTTTCAATTACCAAAGGCCGGCTCTACACTAATATTCTGAAAAGTCTTGATTCATTTCATTCAGGAACTTCTATTGATGCACAGATTTTTCGTCAGATTCACAGCGCTGATATTTTATTTAATAAAGGACTGTACGGTCAGGCTGAAAAAATATTAAGCAGTGCTGAAAAACAAGCCGAAAAATACGAGCGCTTTTTTATGCTCATGGAAATCAAAACAAGACAAAAACAGTTACTGGAAAATAATCTTTACACAGAAACTGATTCATCACAACTTGAAAAAAGATTTCTGGAAGAACAACAATTAATGAATGAAATTAAAAATTGCAACACGCTGTGGCACATAAAAAGTTTGTTGTTTCATGAAATCAATCAAAAAGGTAAAATCAGAGATGATCAAAGTATCCTTCAGGTAAAAGAAATTGCTGATCGACTGGATGAACTGGATCTGACCAAGGCTTCGGTTAATGCCCGTTTTTTATACCATCACGCCAAAGGAGCTTACTATTTTGCAGTGAATGATCTGGAATGTTCTTTCTATCATTTAAAAGAAAATTTACTGCTCATTGAATCCAATGACATGATGCGGGAAGATAAACCAAACTTCTATTTTTCTCTGCTTACAAATCTGATTTACGTTTCAACCAAACTCACCTATTTTGCTGAAGCTACCAAATATTTATCCTTGCTAAAATCATTGAGAGATTCAGAAGACGCCTCCAAAACAATGGATCTGGAAATCAAATATTTTTCTTCCACATTCAGTCTGGAACTTTTTTTACTTGAAGAACAAAAAGATTATCAAAAAATTGTTCAGTTAGTGCCAAAAATTGAAGAAGGATATCAAAAATATGGGACTCAGATTAACTCCATTCGCAAAGCGTACGTTGATTTTAAAATTGCTGTAGCCTATCTATATACAGGTGATTATTCAACGTCGCTCATCTGGATAAACCGTATTCTCAATGAATCACGCATTGATCAAAAACAAGATATCTTTTGTTTTGCGCAACTCATCAGTTTGATTCTCCATTACGAATTAAAAAACATGGACTACCTGCCGTACGCGCTTCATGCGGTAAAAAGATATTTTAAAAGCCGGAATCAGATTTACAAATTTGAGGCACTGTTTCTAAAACTGATTGGGCAAATGAATAAAACGGATAACGTGTTTGATCTTTCAGATAAATTAATTCCGATCGAAAAGGAATTGGAAAAACTCAAAACAGATCCAAAAGAAAAAATTGTTTTTGAATATTTTGATTTTCAACGCTGGGTAAAAAGTAAGATTTCACGCAAGGACTTAAAGGAAGTACTGGTTTGAGGGATGAGCCATAAGCCACTTCCATGACCTATTTTAAAGTATTGGAAGAAGATTTTCATTTATGAGCCTCATCACGCTTGACCCATGACTTACGGCAAGTAGCTATTGCCCAATTTTATAGTTCAACACCAATTATACAAACATCATCTATCTGTTCAAATCCTTTTCTCCAGTTTTCAAAAAGGTCATCCAGCATTTTTGATTGCTGATCCATGGTTGCGTTTTTCATTTCCTGAATCCGTTCTTTTAATTTTGCGGCCTTGAATTTTTTACCATTTTCTCCACCAAACTGATCTTGAAATCCGTCTGTCATCACATACAAACGATCCGCTTTTGAAATGGAAATTGTCTGCGTAGTAAATGGCTTCATGGCGCTGTGCATTCCCACCGGTTGTTTATCCGGCTTAAATTCCATCAGATCATTATCTCTTATAATCCAAAGCGGGTTATTGGCACCGGACCACTGTAATTCCATTTTATTGTAATCAATACAACAAACTGAAATATCCATTCCGTCTTTCATCTCTTCACCACTTTTTGCCAAACGGTTGATCACAATTTCTCTTGTTCTATCCAATAATTCACCGGTAGTAGTTGCGTTTTCTTCCAGCAGCGCTTTTGACAAGGCATTGCTGCAAACTACACTCACCATCGCTCCCGGCACACCGTGACCGGTGCAGTCAGCCGCCGCAAAATAGACTTTGTTTTCCACCATTTCCATCCAGTAAAAATCTCCTGCAACTACATCTTTTGGTTTGTACAGAACAAAACCATTTTTTAAAGCTTTATTCATTGCATCCATGGAAGGAAGAATTGCATTTTGAATTCGTTTTGCGTAACGGATACTGTCTAAAATTTCTTTGTTCTTTTCTTCTACTTCGTGTTTTTGTTCTTCAATTATTTTCTTTTGTTTTTGTGTTACACGGAATCTGTTGGTGAGGAATATTGAAAAAATAATTACAATCACCAATCCTGCACTGATAGCAATAATAATAATGTTCTGTGTTCTCTTTGCGGCATCTGAAATGGCCTGCTGTTTGTCTATCTCCGCCTGATGCTCGGTATCTTTAATTGCCTGTTGTTTTTCAAATTCATATTTAGCTTCAGCATCTGCCGACTTTTTAATGTAATCAGTGTTTGACAAACTGTCTTTCATGATGATTTCAAGATTTCTCATCTCAAGCGCGGTTTTATAATCACCCGTATTTTTAGCAACTACATAAATGACAGAAGCATTGCCCTTTATTAATTCAGGATGCCCCATTTCCTGAGCATATTTTAATCCAAGTTCAGCATATTCCAAAGCTCTTTTATAATCTCCCTTTTTGTAAGACAAAGAACCCAGGCCGCTGCATGTCATTGAAATTCCTTCTTCATCTTCATAGGATGTATAACCTGCTAAACTCTGTTCATAGAATTTTTCACCTAATTCGAAACTATCTAAATCTGTATAACTGAATCCAAGATTGTACTGCGCTCTTGAAGCACCTCTTACGTCATTGTATTTCAAAAATAAATCCAATCCTTTTTTAAAATATTCCATGGCTACCAAAGTTGAATCCATTCTTTGATATACCACACCAATATTGTTAAAAGTATATCCCAATGCGGAAGAATCACCCGTTGCAATTTTTAAATCAAGTGATTTTTGATGATACATAAGAGCCATTTCATAACTTTCCTGATGCTGATAAATTGCTCCCAGATTGTTGTAAACATAACCCAAGCTCACCGTATCATGCATTTCTTCAATGAGCTTTAAACTTTGGTGATAAAATTCAAGTGCGAGTGGAATGTTTCCGATATTCCGATAATAAAAGCCTTCGTTGTTAATAGTTTCTGCCAGCATCTTTTTCATGAACTTTATTTCAGCAGCAGTAATATTAGTAGGTATTGTGCCTTTGATTTGATTCATGATATAGCGGTTGTACTCCGGCCACACAAAATCATTCCAGACATTATTTACAATTCCCATTAGGGCCAGAACGCGCAACGTATCATTTGTTACTTTGTGATATTCATTCAAACAACTGTCAACGTAATTTTTATCCTCAGGTGACATTTTGTTGAGATCCAAACTGTCCACCAGATAGAATTTTTTGTCAGCGTAGGTTGGGGATTGGGAGAATAAATATGGGCAAATCAACAAGAGTTGAAAAATGAAGAGATATTTTAAAATAATTTTCAATTAGTATTGGTTTTCAAATCTTCCCCCCAACAACACAAACCTCCTTATACTCTTTTCTTGAACCATCTGCTTCAAGAACTGAAATAAGAATCACATAGGTTCCAATTTCTGCTTTGGTGTTGTCATCGGTTGAACCATCCCAGGTGATGAGTGCGGTGTTACCAACATAATAACTGTCTTTTAATTCTTTGATTCTTCTGCCTCGGTTGTCATAGATTTCAATGTTCACCACATTGTCAGTATTTATAAATTCTAAATTGATTGTGAGAACATCATTGTAACCGTCATTGTCAGGTGAAAATAGTTCTGGCGTAATTGTAATTTCACCGGTTACATTTGGATACATCAACTGTGAATTTTCATAACCGGGCGTTCCCCACTCTACATTTTCTGCAGCCGTGTGCCAGTTGTCAGGGTTGTTCATTCCGCCGTCAAACGTAATGCGCTCCAGTGATTTTCCATTTTCATCTGTGATCAGATCATAATGCATGTCTTCATCATAATGAAAATAATCTATGATCGATGAATCGATGTTGAGCAAATATACTGAACCTGAATCATCGTTGTAAGTTGGCAAATCCATTTCTAAAAATGTTCCGATTCCGTAAATTGAAAAATCAGTTTGAATGTCAGTAGAATCTTCAGTCAGCAGAACATATTCACCCGGCAGAATTAATCGTTGAACACTTGTCACATTTTTAAAATTCGCAATGGAATCGTCATCCCAGTTTGCCACATAAACATCATTTAGATCAAGAATTTTTTCTGACCGATTGTAAATCTCTACGTAATCAGAACCATTTGTCAGAGGGTTAAACATGACTTCATTGATAATTAAATCTTCCGGAGCAATTGTATCTGCCAAACCAATTTGAATGGTTGCACTATTCATAACATTTCCCCAGCAATCAGTGGACAAAGAAACTGTCAAATCATATAAAACATTTAATGCTAAAGTGGATGGAAAAACCTGCAGCGAATTCAATGAATAATAATTCCAGTTTAATGTAGAAACTGATGGAGAAACAGTTACTGATGCATTTACAGTTGTATCAAGCGTTTCATCAAAATAAAGAATTACTTCATTGGCTGAAACCACATTGAAAAAACTAATCATGGGTGACTGTGTATCATCCACATCTGTCCAAATTGAATTTTGTAAACCTGGAGTTCCGCCAGACGCATCCATTGAAGCTGACCAGTTATTTTCATCACTGCATGGAGCATCGTTATGTTTGCGCTCGAGTGTCCATCCTCCATCATCTTTGATAACATTTTCATACCACGACAAATCAAAATAAAGTGAGTCAATCAAAGTTCCTGAATTATCTTTCAACACAACCGCATCACCATCATTATTGAATGCCGGGAGTGCAGCCACTGTTTTGTTTGATGTTGCAAAAAGTGATTCGTTTCCTAACCCGCAAATAATAACATACCCACCCGGAACCAAAATGTAAGAACCAATTGCAGCATTTGAAGATGCATCAGAAATGGTCCAGTTTGAAATGTCAAAATATTTATTGGAGCGGTTGTAAATTTCAATAAACTCTACTTCCGGCAATCCAACCACCGGACTAGGATCAGCCATAATTTCAGTAATTATCACATCGTTTGCAACAGGTATATCGGCAATGAAATAAAGAAATGACTCAACGGTTGGAGAAAGAATTGAATTTCCTGCAACATCTTCCACATTATTTATTGTCAGATCATAGGTTGTTCCATTTGTAAACGGAGTTGCAAAAGTGAGGTGAACAATACTTGGATCTGTTCCATCCAATATTGCTGAAGACGGAATTCCGATTCCATTATTCACATTATAATTAGCAGCTGTTTCAGCTGTTGTTTGATCCATGGGTTCAGAAAACTGAAAGTCTAATTGGGTAGAAGAAATTATATTCAGATTTGAAACGGTTGGTGCCAGACCATCCACATACGGATCACCCAGATTGTCAAAATAAAAAAGTTCAGAGCGGGTGGAAGTGTATTTACAATAAACTCCAAAATGTGTGGTAGCTGAATAGGTGTTGTCATTCACTGTTCCTTCAGATGTAAACGCATAACCTCCCAGCGCATCTCTGAAAACTTCCCAGTTTCCTGAAGCATCTCTGGTCACTTGAATTCTAACACCAACAGCGGAGGTGTTTACAATTCCATCTACTCCATCAATAATTTCTGTAATAGCAGTTCCGGTTTGTCGGTACAATGAAACTTCATCCGTCGTATTTCCAATCATCACAAAATATCCATTCAATGATCCGGATAAATCCACATTGTCAGACATCACATACACACGTGCAAGATTGGAAGAAGAAGGATTAAAATCCATTCTCACATAAAAATCCCAGGTGGTTGTAACTACGGTTGTAGGTACAGATAAATAAGAGGTGTCGTCCACAGCTGGTGCAAGTAAATGCAATTGATTTATGCCGTCAATTTCAAAATTGGAAGTCATTCCTCCCCATGCCGGCGCGTTGGTAAAATCACCATCCGTAAAATCATCTGAAAATTGTGCAGACGATAATCCAGTAACAACAAATAATAAAACAGTTAAATAATATCTCATTTCAGTTCCTGATCAGGAGTGTTAAATATAGTAATTTTGCAGAGCGAACAGTCGCACTTAACACAGATTTAATAGCATATACAAAACAAAAAAGTTATGAAAGTAGCCGTAGTTGGCGCAACAGGATTGGTTGGAAATGTGATCCTGGAAGTTCTTGCCGAATTTAATTTCCCGATGGATGAATTGATTTTAGTTGCTTCTGAAAAGTCAGTAGGAACGAAAATGAAGTTCAAGGGAAAGGAATATTCTGTGATTGGAATGAACGAAGCGGTTGCTGCAAAACCCGATATTGCCATTTTTTCAGCCGGTGGAGGAACATCACTGGAATGGGCACCAAAATTTGCCGCGGTGGGTACAACTGTAATTGATAATTCAAGCGCATGGAGAATGGATGCTGATAAAAAATTGGTGGTACCTGAAATCAATGCACATGTATTGACAGACAATGATAAAATTATTGCCAATCCAAATTGCAGCACTATTCAGTTGGTAATGGTACTTGCTCCGCTGCATAAAAAATATGGCGTGAAAAGAGTTGTGGTTTCTACTTATCAGTCTATTTCCGGAACTGGTGCAAAAGCAATCAAACAATTAGACAATGAGAAAGCAGGCGTAAAAGGTGAAATGGCTTATCCATATACGATCAATGAAAACTGTTTACCACATTGTGATACATTTTTAGATAACGGATACACCAAAGAAGAAATGAAACTCACTAATGAGACGCGAAAAATTCTTGATCCAGAAATTAATGTAACTGCTACTGCTGTTCGTGTACCGGTTAGAGGAGGACATTCTGAAGCCGTGAATATTCAGTTTGAAAATGATTTTGATTTGAATGAAGTGCGTACAATATTAAATAATACGCCTGGCGTTACGTTGAAAGATAATCCAGACACAAACACCTATCCGATGCCGCTGTTTGCAAAAGATAAAAACGATGTTTTTGTGGGCAGAATCAGAAGAGATGAATCACAACCCAATACATTAAATCTTTGGATTGTTGCTGATAATTTAAGAAAAGGAGCAGCTACAAATGCGGTTCAAATTGCACAATATCTGCTTGAGAAAAAATTGGTGGAAGCGTAATAATCCTAATTCAAAATTCCATAACCCACGACTGAAGTTATGGCAATGTGGTGTGTAGATTCTTTTTTATTCAAGACTAAAATTGGTGGAATAAAAAAAGCCGTTTCTGAATCAGAAACGGCTTTTAATTTTTTTGTAGAGATTACTCTGCGACAGCCGCCTCTTCGTCTTCAATCAAATTGTCATAAACGCGAACATTTGATTTATTCTCAATTTTGAAATACACCACGGACAAATCACGATACTCTAATTCGTTGATATCAAAATCAGTTACTTCAGGATTGATCAAACGAATGTCAACATTAAATAATAATGGCATGACCACTGCATCATCAATTAAAAGCTGATCACACAGCGCATATAATTCCATTCTTTTTTCATCATCAATTTCTTTTAAAGCCCGCTCATAATATTCATCATATTGAGGATTAGAATATCTGAAATAATTGATGGATGTTTCTTTGGTTGAATCAATATTTTTTCCGTGGAACAAATACAAGAAGTTTGACGGATCAGGATAATCAGCAATCCATCCAAAACGCCAGAAATCCAATTCTCCTCTCTCAGCTTTTGGATGTAATTCAGACATAGGAATTACATTCATATTCATAGTAACTCCTAAATTTTGTTTCAACATTCCCTGAATATAAGTCGCGATTTTTTCATTTGTACCACCGTTGCTATTCAGGTGCAAAGTGATTTCAGGAAATCCTTTTCCTCCCGGATAACCCGCTTGTTTCATGAGGTCAGCAGCCAATTTCGGATTGTATTCAAACCCAACAATATTATCAGTTGGATAACCAGACATTGGAGGAACAAATCCGTGATGTGCAGGAATTCCTTCTCCCTGTAATACAAACTCAACTAAAGAATCTCTGTCAACCGCAAGATTAAATGCTCTTCTCACTTTAACATCGTTGAATGTTTCACTGGTAAACAAAAAACCATAATACTGAATATTCAAACTGTTGATCGACTGAAGATCAAATTGACGATTTTTTCCTTCCATTGCCTCTTCAAAAGAAGCCATGATATTTGGAATTTCTTCTACAGGTAATCCCCAAACCATGTCTAAGTTGCCATCTTGAAACGACTTTAACTCTTCAGGTTTAGTTTTAATAAATGATACGGTAATTTTTGCCAGATATGGCAACTGATTTCCAAACTCATCTTTTTTCCAATATTTTTCATTGCGAAGAAATTCGACATTCGTTCCATTCTCTAAAACAGTTGGAATAAATGGTCCGGTACCTACCATGTGATTATGCATTCCTTCATAACCATATTTGTCAATTGCTTCTTTCGGATATACCGCCGCAGCAAGTACAGCAAGCAAATCAGGCAAACCGGCAAATGGATCAACCAGTGTTAATTTCAGCGTATAATTGTCAACCACTTCAATGCCTTTCACTGATTCAGCCTTGCCGTTAGCATAATCAACAGCGCCAACCAAACGGTCTCTGAACAAAGTAGGCCATTTATTTTCTTCATGTCCTGAACATAAAAACTCAAAACAATATTTAAAGTCGTTTGCATTTACTTCACGCCCTTTTCCTTCTGGAAAGCATTCGTCATCATGAAACAGAACTCCTTTTCTTAAATAGAAAGTATAAACCTTTTTTGAATTATCTATTTCAAAATTTTCAGCCAGACATGGTTCAGCCTCTAACGTTTTCTGATTGAATTTGAAAAGACCTTCGTACGAATTTCCGGCAATATGGGTGGAATAAATATCATTTATTGCAACCGGAAAAAGTGACGTATAATCTTCAATTGAATTTAGTCTTAACACACCACCTCTGTATTTTCCTCCTTCAACTTTTTCAATTTTGGTTGGATCAATTACACTTTCGTCTACTACTGTATCACCTCCACAATTGGTAAGCGTAAGTAAAAACAAAAATGCGAGAGAAATGGATGTGAACTGTTTCATTAAATTCCTGTTTACGAATTAACAAATATATATAAAAACTCCAGAAACCTTAATAAAATTTGAGCAGGGCAGAATTTTTACCGCTGAATAAAACATTTGACGGGATGAATGGAAAAATCAGATAGAAACTGAACTTCTGAAAGGGTTCCGGTGGGTATATCCGTCAGGGTTGGTAAATCTTAATGAAAGTTCTACCCCACCGCGATAATTGGAAGCCTGATTCAATCTGGAAACATTCACGTCGTAAGAAACTCCAAAACTGAAATTATAAGCATTGATAAACAATTGCGGAACAAGCGCATCGATAACGTTTGTAATGCGCATATTCAATCCACCGGTGAGTGAAACCTCGGTTTGAAATCCGGTACTTTTTGAAGCTGATTGAATATTGTATTTCCAGAGTGATCCAAAATAAATTTCGTGCTGTTTGCCTTGTAACATCAGATTAAAATTTGGATACCAATAAAGGTTTGTAGTTTGAGTTGCAAAAAGTGCAGAGGCATTTACCACCACCCGGCGAGGCAATTTGGAATCACCTTTGGGATCAAACGTATAGAATGGTTTATTAATGTGAAAAACAGAAAGCCCGATTTTTGCATCCGATGGTGCTTTATGAATAACGGCTTTATCATTCTTGGAATACCAGTAAGCAATGCCCGCTGAAACATCCATGTATTTGTATGGCTGATATTCCGTCCCCTCTCCATTGAATAAAGAAGGATCATAGGTAATTCCATTGTATTGGCTTCCCCACTGCATCGCTGCCGTGTTCAATCCAGTCATTCCGTATTGGCCCTGTAGTCCACCAATAAATCTGGAGTTTCTGTTGATTTTAACAAGGGTTGAAAACGACAAACCAACAGTGGTATTTCCCACTTCAACAGAGCCCGCAACATCTTTGAAAACATGCACACCGGCACCAAAATAGGTGGGATGCTGGGCACGCCCTTTTCCAAAAGTAAACTCTGCCGATGCTGCGTACGTTCTGAATGTTTTATTAATGGACTGCCATTGATCTTTCCAGTTCAGCGTGGCTCTCAAATTTCCGCTGAATGCACCGGTAAATGCGGGATTAATTTGAAAATCAGAACGTGTTGTTTGAGAAAAATGAATATCCTGCCCGTAAATAAAATAAGGGAAAAATAACAAAGCAATATGAAGCGCTTTTCTAATCAAAGTCCACGATTTGTACGGTACTATAACAATTAAGGTTACCGATTAGTTACTGCTTTAAACGAAAAAAACCGGTCTGTCTTATTTCATCCAGTACCGGTTTTAAAATAATTTATTGAAAAAAGTTATTTCTTCATGACAAACGTCTCCATGAATTTAGTGGTAAAATCACCCTTTCTGAACTGTTCATTCTTCATCAGCTGCTGATGGAAAGGAATAGTTGTCATCACTCCTTCTATGTAGTATTCTTCGAGCGCTCTTTCCATTTTAGTGATTGCCTCTTCACGTGTCTGAGCAACGGTAATCAATTTTGAAATGAGCGAATCATAATATGGAGGTATAACATATCCAGCATAAACGTGTGCATCTACACGAATTCCGTGCCCACCTGGCTGGTGATAATTGGTAATTTTTCCCGGACTTGGTCTGAAACCATTATACGGATCTTCCGCGTTAATTCGACATTGGATGGCATGTAATTGCGGAAAGTATTCTTTACCTACTATTTTTTCTCCGGCTGCCAGTTTAATTTGTTCTTTCACCAAATCATAGTTGATTACCTCTTCAGTAATGGTGTGCTCTACCTGAATGCGGGTGTTCATTTCCATGAAATAGAAGTTGCGGTGTTTATCGACCAAAAATTCAATCGTTCCGACACCTTCATATTTGATGGCTTTGGTTGCCTTTATAGCCGCCTTACCCATTTTATCACGCAGCTTACTGGTCATAAAAGGAGATGGGGTTTCTTCAACCAGCTTCTGATGTCGACGCTGAATAGAGCAATCTCGTTCAGATAAATGACACGCATTCCCATAACGGTCACCGGCAATCTGAATTTCAATGTGACGGGGCTCTTCAATGAATTTTTCCATATACATGCCGTCATTGCCAAAAGCAGCCTTGGCTTCTTTTCGTGCAGATTCCCAGGCTTCTTCAAGCTGATCTTCTCCCCAAAGAACACGCATTCCTTTGCCACCGCCACCAGCAGTGGCTTTCATCATTACCGGATATCCGATTTTTTTTGCTGTCACCTTTGCGTCAGCAATATCTTTCAAAAGACCGAGAGAACCTGGAATACAAGGTACACCTGCTTTTATCATGGTGGCCTTAGCTGACGCCTTATCTCCCATTGCATTAATCATTTCAGGAGATGCACCAATAAATTTGATGCCGTTTTCCTGACAAACTTTTGAAAAATGAGCGTTTTCAGAAAGGAAACCATAACCCGGGTGAACCGCATCTGCATTAGTAATTTCACATGCAGCAATAATTTTTGGAATATCCAGATAAGATTGCGCACTTTGCGGAGGCCCAATACAAACGGCTTCATCAGCAAAACGAACATGCAAACTGTCGCGGTCAGCAGTAGAATAAACCGCTACCGTTTTTATTCCCATTTCTTTACAGGTACGAATTACACGCAGTGCAATTTCTCCCCTATTTGCAATCAATATTTTCTTGAACATGCGTTCCTGAAATTTTTAATTTATGACTTTGTAAATTCCCGTAAAATTTCTGATCAATGAAGACTCAGAAAAAATAATTATGACGGATCAACCAGGAATAATGGCTGATCATACTCAATTGGAGATTGATCATCCACAAGTACTTTCACAATTTTTCCTGAAATTTCAGATTCAATTTCGTTGAACAGTTTCATTGCTTCAACAATGCACAATACTGTTCCGGCAGAAATGGTATCTCCTACATTTACAAATGCATCTTTGTCCGGAGATGAACGACGATAAAATGTTCCAATCATCGGTGATTTAATGGTAACATAATTTGCGTCATTTCCACCACCCGCTGATTGAACTTCTTTTTGAGGTTGAGCCACCACAGGCTGAGGTTGAGCAACTACCTGCTGAACCACAGGCTGAGCTACTACTTGCTGAGGAACAACAACAGAATCAAATGATCCTGTTCCTCCACACTCAGTTTTAATGGTGATTTTGAAATCACCTTGTTCAATGCTAACCTCATTGACTCCAGCTTTGGAGACAAACTTGATCAGATTCTGAATTTCTTTAATATCCATACTCATAATTTGCACGATTTATTTTTAGTTGGTGTTATAAGCCCATTTTAAATAGATTGCCCCCCAGGTGAATCCTCCACCAAACGAAGCAAGCACTATATTATCTCCTTTTTTTAGTTGTTTTTCCCATTCCCATAAACAAAGTGGGATGGTACCTGCAGTAGTGTTCCCATATTTTTCAATGTTTACCATCACCTTTTCTTTACCTACACCCATTCGGTTTGCAGTAGCATCAATAATTCTGAGATTCGCCTGATGCGGAACCAGCCAGGCAACATCCTCAGCTTTCAGCTTATTGCGATCCATAATTTCAACCGCAACATCGGCCATATTTTGAACGGCATGTTTAAATACTGTTTTTCCTTCCTGAAAAACATACATACCATCAGATTCAGCATTTTCTTTTGTTATAGGTTCTTTTGAACCTCCAACTGACTGAAGCAGAAATTCACGACCGGCACCATCTGATTTTAATACTGCGTCAATTACCCCTAAACCTTCATTATTTGGTTCAAGAAGTACACCGCCGCCGCCATCACCAAAAATGATGCATGTCGCCCGGTCTTTATAATTTATAATGCTGGACATTACATCAGCACCAATGACTATTATTTTTTTGTGTGTGCCGTTTTCAATATATACTCTGCCGATATCCAGTGCGTAAATGAAACCTGAGCAGGCAGCACTCAAATCAAATCCCCAGGCATTTTTACAACCTGCCTTATCACATATCACGTTGGCACTGCTTGGAAACCGATAGTCACCGGTAATTGTACCAACAATGATCATATCTATTTCCAACGGAGAAATTCCGCGTTTTTTACAGATCCCTTCAACAATGTGCAAACCGAAATCAGAAAGCGCTTCACCTTTGGCAGCCATTCTTCTTTCACGGATACCTGTTCTGGAAAAAATCCACTCGTCGTTAGTATCGACCATTTTCTCCAGATCGTGATTGGAGAGAACGCGTTCAGGAAGGTATCCCTGAACTGCTGTAATTGCTGCAGTGATTTTGGACATAAATCCGTCTAAGTTTTGTTCAATTGAGAACAGCTACAAATGTATCAAAAATGTAAAAAGAGGGGTTAAATTACCTAAAAATCATTCGATTTTATGAAAAAAAGAGGCAAAAAACAGAAAATCACGCATTTCAAAAATACTAAACCAAAGATGCAAACAGTATAAAAACAAAAAGGATAGTGATCACACCTGGCAATCACTATCCTTCAATATAGAATTGTAGATTATGTACTGATTAAACAGCAACCTCTTTTTCCATTACTACTTTTCCTTTGTAGTAGAGTTTTCCTTCATGCCAGTGAGCACGGTGAAAAAGATGTGGTTGACCTGTTGTAGGACAAGTAGCGATGTTATCTGCTACGGCTTTATCATGCGTTCTTCTCTTATCTCTTCTTGTTCTTGAGATCTTTCTTTTAGGATGTGCCATTGCCTGTTATTTTTTATTGTTGTTTTTATTCTTCAGTTTATCAAGTGCCGCCCAACGCGGGTCTACTTCATCATTATTCACTTCATTCTGTTCTTCTTTAGCAGTTTGCTCAACCATGAGATAATTGTCAATGTCTTTTAACATCTCCTGATTGCATTTACCTTCCGGATGCACCCTTCTGGCAGGTAACATCAGCAATGTAAATTCATATATGGGTTGAGCAACATCAATATCTGTTTCATTTGGATATATTGTCACTACATTTTCATCGTCCAGATCATTTTCAGAAAACTTGTATATCAGGTTTCCTGTCCCGCTTAAAGGAAAATCAAAATAATCTGTACAACGATCACACATTAAATTCACCTTTCCATTGATTGCAAAATCAGCAATCATCATGTTTGGCTTCTTTTCAAGCTCCAACTGTATGTGCAGTTTGGCTTTTTTGAATTCTGTGTAACCCAGTTGCTCAAAGAACTTATTCTCTATTTCAAAAGTGAACTGGTGCTTACCGTCTGTAAGACCAGTAAAGCCGATATTGTATTCGCTTTTTCTAGCCACGCCTGAAAATAGAGGGGCAAAGATAGAAAGAATTTCTTTTGATTACTGAGAATCTGCAAAAAATCTATTTAACCTGTGACTGTTTTTGCAATGCGCCCTCCTGTAACTTTTTGTGATTCAATCTATTTTGATAGATATCCAATGCCAAATAATAAGCGTTTCTAAACGATGTTGGAGACGCTTTATCCTTACCCGAAATATCATAAGCAGTGCCGTGATCCGGCGAAGTGCGCACAATTGGAAGCCCTGCAGTGAAATTTACTCCTTCATCAAATGAAATAGACTTAAATCCGGTAAGCCCCTGATCATGATACATCGATAAAATCGCATCAAAATTTTTCAAATTGGACGAACCAAAAAAACCATCAGAGGAATATGGCCCAACCACAATTTCGCCTTCTTCTCTGAACTTTTGAATTACCGGTATAATTGTGTCGATCTCTTCATTGCCTAATGTTCCTCTGTCACCTGCATGTGGATTTAATCCCAACACAGCAATTCGAGGTTTGCTGATCATAAAATCTTTGCGCAGTGTACTCAACAATAATTTAATTTTATGTTCTATTCTTTCTTTGCTGATTAAGGCAGGTACATCTTTTAAAGGCACATGCCCAGTTACCACCCCAACTCTCAAATCACCCGCAACCATAAGCATTAAGACGTCCTTAGCTTCAGAAACATGGGCCAGATATTCAGTGTGACCAGGAAATTCAAACCCGGCTTCACGCACGCAATCTTTATTAATAGGAGCCGTAACCAAAACGTCAATCCGGTTACTTTTCAAATCCGCAACCGCAGCTTGCAATGATTTCAGCGCATATTTTCCACCGTTGGCATTTTTTTCACCCAATACAATATTTACTTCTTCATCCCAGCAATTGATCAGATTAATTTTTTTTGGTTTTGCTTCGGTTGCGTCTTTAATGACGAGATAGTTAAACTCCGGCTGATTCAAAGCTTTCTTATGAAAAGAAATAGTTTTTGAACTTCCATAAATTACAGGAACTGAGTTGGCATAAACCAAAGGATCATTTAACGTTTTAATGATTACTTCAATTCCGATACTGTTAATATCACCAACTGTGATACCAACTCTAATAGGTTTGTTTTCCATGTTTATCTGGATGCTAAATATTCAATTAATAATCTCACACCACAGCCTGTGCCACCTAAACCTCGGTAAGAGTCTTTTGCATTATTAAATGCAGGTCCGGCAATATCCAGATGAATGTAAGGATAATCCGTAAAATGTTCCAGAAATTTACCAGCAGTGATCATACCAGCAAATGAACCACCAATATTTTTCATGTCTGCAATGGATGATTTCATTTCGTCTTTGTATTCATCCCAGAAAGGAAACTGAACAATTCTGTCATGTGTGGCAAAGCCTGCTTTATTAAGGGAATCAAATTCTTTCTGACTAGCGTTACCCATCGCTACACTTGCATGAGGACCGATGGCTGCGGCAGCAGCACCTGTGAGGGTCGCGGCGTCGATTACCAATTCAGGTTTATATTTTTTAGCATACGAAAGCGCATCTGCAAGAATCATTCTGCCTTCTGCATCGGTATTTAATACTTCAATTGTTGTACCATCAAACATCGTGATGACATCACCGGGAGTATAAGCGTTTCCGCCGGGACGATTGTCTGTAGCCGGTAATAAAGCAATCAGATGCAAAGGCAATCCAATTTTGGCCGCTCCAATAATTGATGCAGCCATCGCTGCAGCGCCAGCCATATCACATTTCATAGAGTCCATTGATCCTTTTGTTGGTTTAAGACTCAGACCTCCGGTATCGTAAACAATACCTTTACCAACAAGTACTATTGGTTTTTTGTTTTTAAATTTTTTTGGTTTGTATTCCAGAATTGTAAACGTTGCGCTATCAACGGAGCCTTTGTTTACGGCAAGCAACCCTCCCATTTTAAGTGCTTCAATTTTTGCCTGACCCAATACTTCAGCTTTTACAGAAGTGCCTTTGCATTTCTTTACAATTTCATTTGACAGCTGCTCTGCGTTCAAAAAAGATACAGGTTCATTCACTAAATCACGCGCCCATAAAGTAACGTCAACAATATTTTGGATTCTGCTGATGTTTACCGATTTGTTATCAAACGTTACGTTGCTGAGAATTTGCTTTTTTGGTTTGGTAAAATATTTTGAAAACTCATACGAGCTTAACGAAAAACCTTCAATAAATAATTCTTGCGCCTGTACGTTTCCTCCGGTGATATGAAAATTTTCACAAAGACTTTTCGTAGCTTCATAAACCTTATGTCCAAGATCTCTCAGTTTTTCTTTGTTTCCGTCTTTCTTCAAGTCTTCAAACTTGCAGAAAATAGAGACTTTACCGAATTCATTAAAAGACGCAAAGTTGCCGTCTTTAAAAAGTACTTTCAGATGATTTGCTTTTTCTGTTGAAAGACCACCGATTTGAATTTTATCTGATTCTGAAATGAGATGAACAGAATTTACACCTTGAGACTTGGCGGAATATTTTGGAAATACAAACATGGTTTGAAAATTTATTTCCAAAGGTACAATTTATATATGTAATGACTAAAACTTAATTGACAAACCTCTTACAATCTGTCAATAAAAAAAGATGACAGTTTTTGGTAAAACTGTCATCCATCAGAAGAATTATTTTTTCTCGAAAAGTCTGCTTGATTGCGTATTCTTTGTTTGAAGTAATATGAAATAATTTGCAGAAGAAAGGTTGTCAACAGGAACTGAGTATTCAAAATCCTGAACCGAAAACTGTTGAATTAATTGGCCATTCATTGCATAAATTACAATTGTTTCGATTTGCTCAGAACATGTTACATACAAATAATCGTCAGCCGGAACAGGATACATTTTTAAATCCACTTCAACAAAGTTTTCAATACCCACAATATCATCTGTATTGTCATTTGGATTGGTTCCATTAACCAACTCTTCTCCGTCATTTGTTCCGCCACCATCAGAATCCTCATTCAACGGATCGGTTAATGAAATATACAATTCAAAATAATCGGTTAAACCGTCGTGATCGGTATCCGCATCAGCAGGATTAGTATCTGTCGTATTTACCTCGATGAGATCACTAAGCCCATCTGCGTCCGTATCACTATTATTCGGATTTATTCCAAGAGTAATTTCCAGTCCATCATGCAAACCATCCCCATCAGTATCCGGATTCATAGGGTCTGTCTGGAAGATAATGTATTCTTCGAAATCACTCAGCCCGTCATCATCAGAATCCGGATCATTGGGAAACGTTCCAATAGTACTTTCCTCTGCATCCGTTAAACCATCGTTATCCAGATCATCATCCGGAACCACATTGTCATCTGACCAATCATTTGGGTTTGTACCGTCAAACAACACTTCCTGACCATCTCCGATGCCACCACCATCTGTATCAAATACTGCGGGATCGGTATCGTACATAACAATTTCTTCAGCGTCATTCAGCATATCATCATCAGAATCTGTATCCATTGGATTTGTTCCATAAATATTCACTTCCTGACCGTCAATTAATCCATCATCGTCCGAGTCTGTATCCATTGGGTCAGAGCCATAAATAATTTCCTGTGCATTACTTAATCCGTCATTATCATCATCTCCTGCAAGGGCATCGTCTGCTCCATTGTTAGGATCTGTACTTGCCACAATTTCATCACCATCATTTACTCCACCATTATCTGTATCCGCATCCAGGGGATCAGTTCCATGTATATTTATCTCATCTCCATCAGTAAGATTATCATTATCTGAATCCGTATCCATTGGATCTGTGCCGTAAATAACTTCGTCAAGATTTGACAATCCATCACCATCATTATCATCATCCACAGGATCAAGGGGGTCGTCACCAAAATCAATTTCCTGACCATCTGTTGTACCACCATTGTCAGAATCTGTGTCGAGCGGATCAGTGCCATAATTATTCACCTCATCATAATCACTTAGCCAATCACCGTCAGTATCCTGATTATCTGGATCAGTTCCGTATATATTTATTTCATCCAGATTACTCAAAAAATCCAAATCGTTGTCGTCATCAACGGGATTAAAAAGATCATAACCATTATAATACTCCGAACCATCATACATTCCTCCACCATCAGTATCCGGATTCAAGGGATCACTTCCTATACCGGTTGCTTCAAGATAATCACTCAAATCATCAAAATCTGAATCATAATTGAGTGGATCTGTTTCACCGGGATCCACCATTCCGTTGAAATTTATATCCTCTTCACCATCCGAAAATCCATCGTTGTCCGAATCGGGGTCCCAAAAATTTGTCGTAGTCAGGGGATCCGCATCAGCAACAAAAACAACCAGATTTGTTCCTGCACATTGTGGCGTTGCCAGACCAAATTCAACACCATCAGAAATCTGATCGTTGTCTGAGTCAAACTGATAAGGCAATGTAAATAAGATGTATTGTTCGTAGCCATCTGCAATTCCGTCATCATCGAAATCACAATCATTGTCATCCAGGCCATAAGTCAATTCTGGGATCAAAGGCATTCCATCACCATCAGCGTCAACCGCGCCTGCGTCATCTGTATTTAAAAGCGGATCTGTAGATGCCAGAATCTCCATACCATCTCCGGCACCGCCACCATCTGTATCAAAAACCAAAGGGTTTGTATTATAATTATTGACCTCTTGCCCATCGGTCAAACCATCATTATCAGAATCATTATCGGTTGGATTTGTACCAATCGAAATTTCAAATCCATCTGTTAAGTAATCATTATCTGAATCCACTGCAAAAATATCATCTGCATTGTCCAGCGGATCAGTAAAATAGGTATAGACTTCAACACCATCACTTGCACCACCATTGTCCGTGTCTGGATCCAGCGGATCTGTCAGGTAAAAATTAACTTCCATTCCATCATTTATATTATCCGCATCGCTGTCCGCATTTGCGGCGTTTGTTTCGGTTCCACCATCATCTGAACCGTTGTGATTTAAATCTTCGTCTCCATCCAAAAGATCATCACCATCAGAGTCTACAGATGTGGGGTCAGTAATTGTTCCCGGATCGGCATCAGGAATAAAAATTCCTAAATCTGTATGTGCGCAACCCGCCGTAATGCCGAGTTCAGTTCCATCCTGAATTCCGTCACCATCCGTGTCAGCGCTAGTCGGATCACAGTTAAAATCAAAGTAATCTTCATAGTCATTTAATCCATCATCATCTGTATCACAATCATTTGGATCAAGACCGTTTGAAATTTCAAGACTGTTAGGTATTCCGTCACCATCGCTATCCTGCGAGAAAGAAAATTGTGGTAATATGATGAGCAGAAAAAGGAATAACAATTTGTTCATAACGGATTTTTTATTCAAGTAAATTTAGTTAATAATATCTTCAGGAAAGTCTACCAAAGAATATGACTTTTATCAGAACCAACTGAAATATTCAAACCCGGCATATACACCATCCTGTCTGAATTCGACAGGGAAATTATCGAGGTATAATCCGGCGCCTCGTCCAGAATTTAAATCAAATCCATAGTGATGCCATGGGCAAACTATATATCCATTTTCACATTTAGCATTGTCGAGTTTTATACCCTGATGGGGGCATTTGTTTTTTACCAGATAATATTTGCCCTGATGACGGATCAGTAATAAGTTCTGATTGTTGAAATGCAACGGCACCAATTCTTTTGACCCGAGTTTGTTCTCCAGATCAAGCAAGGAATCTGCAAACCTCAGCCATTTCATTTTCATTGAAAACATATGGGCAATTTTAACCGAATATAATTTTTTCTGTAACCAAATATAACTAATCGTTATACATACGAATGAGGAGGGTTTTCTGCCACTCAATACTGGCGGATACATAGTGAGAGAGGCCACAGTTCCTTCAGGATTAAAAACCGCGAAGGACTGTGCTGCCGATCACTTTATAATTCAATATGATCCGGTTTACAATTTCCTTTGAATAAATCCGTATATCTTTAGGATTGAAACGTGTTTCGTGAAATCTTTCAGATGCATTCTTTACTTACTTTTCCTGTTCATCACTTTGGATGGATACACGCAGCTATTGAATAAAAAAATTCCATCACAGCCAAACACACAAATTCAAATCGATACCGTTTCCATTTACCAAACCGGATTCCGAATATTATGCGGTGATTCTTCACTTTCTGAAAAAGATTTTTTACTCGACCCGCTGCATGCGACTATCACGCTGAAATCAGAAAAGCCCTGTGATAGTTTAATGATCTTTTATGAACGGATGCCGGTCAATTTTAATACGGCGCTTTTGCACAAATCAACCAGTCTTATTATTTCAGATACGGTCACTGAATTTGACCCTTACATTTATTCTGTTTCATCTTCCAATCCTGCCGATGATTTATTCGGATCTTCAAAACTGAATAAACAGGGAAGCATATCAAGAGGAATTACGGTTGGTAACGCACAGAGTTTGTCACTGCAGTCAACGCTTAACCTTCAATTAGACGGACAAATTGGACCAAACCTCTATATGAAAGGTTCCATTTCTGATGACAATGTTCCATTTCAACCTGAAGGGAACACTCAAAAACTACAAGAATTTGATCAGGTTTATATGAAAGTATACAACGATAATTTTGCCGTCATTGGTGGTGATTTCTGGCTATATAAACCAACCGGATATTTTCTGAATTATACCAAACGCACTCAAGGAATTTCGGTAGAAGCATATCATCCAATTTCACTTGGATTGCAGGAAGGATCTGCATCACACAAAATCAGTGGCGCGTTTTCAAAAGGAAAATTTTCAAGAAATATTATTCAGGGCGTTGAAGGAAATCAGGGTCCGTACAAATTAAAAGGAGCAGAGAACGAAACCTATATTGTAGTGCTGGCCGGAACAGAAAAAGTTTTTATCGATGGTAAACAACTTACCCGCGGACAAGAGTTTGATTATGTCATTGATTATAATACGGCAGAAATAACTTTTACTGCCAATCAATTAATCACAAAAGACAAGAGAATTATTGTAGAGTTTCAATATTCTGATCTCAACTATGCGCGATCTTTATTTGCATACAATGCCGAATTTAAAACTGAAAAATCACATACGTGGATCAATGTATATTCAGAGCAGGATGCAAAAAATCAAACCATTCAACAGAACCTGACCGACGATAAAAAATTCATTTTATCAGAAGCAGGAGACAGTCTGCTGGCCGCATACTCCAACAGTATTGACAGCGTTGGCTTTTTTGACAGCCGCATCTTATATTCCATGATTGACAGTTCAGGTTATGATTCTGTTCTTGTGTTTTCTGTGAACGCCGACTCAGCTTTTTTTCAGGCAACATTCATGTATGTTGGACCCGGAAATGGCGACTATATTTTTGACCGGTATACCGCCAACGGAAAAGTGTATAAATGGGTGATGCCGATATCCGGAAACTCACAAGGAGAGTACGCCCCAATTCAACTCCTGATCGCTCCCCAGAAAAAACAACTGTATTCAGCAGGAACATCTTACAGATTCAATGAACATTTTCAGAGTTCGATAGAAGCTTCCATGTCAGAATTTGATAAGAACACTTTTTCTGATTTGCACAGTGAAGATGACAAAGGATATGCACTAAAATGGAAAGGAAAATCATCTCACTATATCGGTGAGAACTGGAGTATTTTATCTTCAGCAGATTTTGAATTTACCAACCGGAATTTCCAACCGATTCAATGGTTCAGAGATGTTGAGTTTGACCGCGACTGGAATGTACGAAATCAGCCTTATACGGGTAATCAGTATTTATCATCTGCGGGAATTAAATTTTCAGGAAAAAACACAGGAGCAATTGGATATGATTTTGAAAATTTTACCTGGGGAACTGATTACACCGGCTTCAGAAATAATCTCGATGTCAACATCAGAAAAAATGGTTTCAGTTGCCTTGCTGACGTTTCATATCTGTCTTCAGACGGACTTGAAAAAACTTCTTACATGAGGCACAATTCACTGATAACTCAGAATGTAAAATTTCTTAAATTCAGTTTTGAAGATATACACGAATGGAATGAAAAAATAAGTGAAGGAACCGATTTTCTTTCACCCGTTTCATACCGGTTTTATGACTGGAAAGCAGCGATAGGAACATCCGATTCAGCAATCAATAAATTTTCCATCTACTATCGTGAGCGCTATGATTGGTTCAGTGATTCTTCATCATTAATTCAATCAACCAGAGCTCAAAATATTGGACTTGAAACAGATTTAGGAAGAACTCCTAATTCCAATTTAAGAGCAACTGTAAATTATCGATTCCTGGATATCATTGATACAACACTTTACAACGGTCAACCTGAAAACACCCTTCTTGGAAGATTGGAACACATGGCGCGTTTGTGGAAAGGAACCGTTTTGGCAACAACCTTCTATGAAGTGGGATCAGGTTTAGAATTAAAACGCGAATTCATTTATCTGGAAGTAAACCCGGGACAAGGAACCTACACGTGGATTGATTACAACAACGATGGCATAAAAGATCTGGGTGAATTTGAAATTGCTGTTTTCACCGATCAGGGAAATTATATACGTGTTTTTATTCCAACCAATACCTACATCAGAACATACTCGAATCAGTTTTCTACCAGTTTAATTTTAAGTCCTGAAAAAATATGGAACAACAAAAAAGGTTTCAAAAAAGTGCTTTCCAGATTCAGCAATCAAACTATTTACAAGCTGAACAGAAAAACCAGTTATGAAGAAAATCTGGAAGCGCTCAATCCATTTGTCTATTCAATTGCTGATACAAATCTGGTTTCAATGTCATCATCATTCCGTAATACCTTTTACTTTAATAAAACAGGATCCATTTTTGGTGCAACTTATTCCTATCAGGAGAATGGTTCCAAAATTTTACTTTCTAACGGATTTGATTCACGGTTACATACATTTCATGATTTGCGCATCAGGTGGAATATCAACAAAATTTACAATTTACGTGTGAACGGTTTTCTTGGACGTAAAAAAAACACAAGTGATTATACAACGGGACGAGATTATTTTATTGAATATTATGAAATAGAACCCTCTTTTTCTTACCAGCCGGGTACAGCTTTCCGAATTGGTTTAACAGGAAAATACACAGAAAAGCTAAACAATTCCGATTTACTGGAGAAAGCAATTTTAAGAAATATAGGACTTGAAATTAGATTAAACCAGGCTCAAAAAGGAAGTCTTTCCATTCAAACTAATTTCATTGTAATTGATTACACCGGCAGTGCTAATACTTCACTCGCGTTTGAAATGCTGGAAGGTTTAAAAACAGGAAACAACGTCACCTGGTCAGTTTCCTATCAGCGAAAAGTGGCACAAAATCTTCAATTGAATTTCACCTACAACGGCAGAAAATCTGAATTAAATAATGCCATCCACGCAGGGGGCATGGAACTTAGGGCGTTTTTTTAGTCAGAAAAACATCCCTGGGTTACCTTTTCATTTTTCATAGGATAAAGAATAAAAACAACTATGAAAAAAATAGTAATTGAAAATCCATGTTCAGAAGACTGGAATAAAATGACCCCAACGGAAAAGGGTGCCTTCTGTAAAAAATGTAATCTGGAAGTAATCGATTTTACTTCAAAAACAGCCCTCGAAATCAAATCCATATTAACGGATAGAATTGGTCAGAAAACATGTGGGCACATTGGAAGACAACAACTCGAATTTGCCAACTCTGCTTTTTTTAATTGGGAAAATCAGGCACCAAAAATATTGAAAAGTAAATTTTTATACGCTTGCTTTTTAGCCTTTGGAATGACACTCTTTACAGGTTGTGATCATGAACAAGTAGTTGGTGAAATGGAAACCGTTGATGGCGGAATGGAAATTTTAACCGGTGATACTATTTATAGTCCGGAAATTGACACAACTTCCAATACTGACAGCACAAATCACCATACCATGGGCGAGATGTCAGTTGAGCCAGAAAACTGAAAATTTTTTCGGACAGAATTAATTTCCTACCTTTAATTCATGTCCGCAAAATGTTCTGCTTTACTTGTTGTGCTTTTTGTCAGTTGGCATGGTTTGACACAACAAATCATGCTTGAAGGTCTATATCAGGGGACAAATATTTATTTGCAGAATCCTCTAACAGAAAACGCAGGATTCTGTATTACAAAACTCCTTGTAAACGGGAAAGAAATAGAATTCGAAAACAGCAGTGCAATAGAAATTAAACTGTCCGACTGTGACTTGAAGATTGGTGATACCGTTGAAGTCATTATTCAACATCATGCACTATGCAAACCTCAAATCATCAACAATGCACAAAACATTGATCTGCCAAAAACTGAAATTACTTCGGTTACCATTTCCGACAAAGGATTACTATCCTGGACAACCATCAACGAAACAAACAATCTGCCCTATTCGGTCGAACAATTCAGATGGAATAAGTGGATTTCAGTTGGTGAAGTGGAAGCCAATGGAAATCCCTCCGAACAACAATATACATTTCTCACAATTTCCCACTCGGGCGAAAATAAATTCAGATTGAAACAACCTCTAAATTCAACTCAATTCACCCTATCAGAAACAGTGAGTTATATATCGGATAAACCGGTTGTGACTTTTGAATTGGATCATGAAAAAAAAAGAGTCGTTTTTTCAGACTATACGCATTTTGAATTATACGATCCTGCCGGCAATCTGCTATATCGCAACTATGGCAAAGAAATCAATTGTGAAAAATATAAAGGCCGAAGTTTTTTTATGAATTACGATAACAACAATTGCAAACTTGTTTTTCGCAAAAGATAAAATCAGCAAATGGGGATACCTGCAAAACAAAACAACGAGTTAAATGGCTTCTTCAATCAAAGACAATTTGTTGAATCAACCGTTGCACAAATAAATAAAGATTTACTAGGTTTATCTTATGCAGATTTTGTACTTCATGAGAATAACGAATTCACGATTCTCGAAAATCTGATCCGAAATTTACAACCCATATTACTCGAACTTTCGAAAAGACAACCTGAACAACTTTCTCAGTTTATTTACCGTGTTGATTTGCCCGAAAAAAAATTTCATTCAGCATTGGCTGAAAATCAATCCTATGAAAAGCTTGCCTATCTGATCATTGAACGTGAAGCTCAAAAAGTCTTTCTAAGACAAAAATTCAGCTGAGGGCCGCAACTGCAAATTATTGTCTGTCTTCAGTATTTACAAGTATTTCAGCCTATTAAATATTGTTTACCCCGCGGTGTAGGACAATCCCATCTTTTTTTTAGCTTTGTACAGGTAGAATTCAAACGAAATCATGGATAAATTCACGTATCTCGGAAACAGCGATGTAAACGCTATTGACGATTTGTATCAACAGTATCTCAAAAACCCTGGATCAGTAGACATTCAATGGGCACGCTTTTTTGAAGGTGTAGATTTTGTAAAAACAGATTTTTCTTCAGGGGGAATTCCTGAAAATTTTCAGAAAGAGTTTAAAATTATCAACCTGATCAACGCCTATCGTTCCCGCGGACACTTGTTCACTAAAACAAATCCGGTGCGTGAAAGAAGAACCTACACGCCTGACCTTTCCATAGAAAATTTTGGATTGGAACAAGCGGATATGCAAACTGTTTTTCAGGCGGGTAATGAAGTTGGTATTGGTCCGGCAACGCTTGCTGAAATTATTGATCACTTAAAAGAAACCTATTGCCAGTCAATTGGTATTGAATATGTGTACATGCGTGAACCTGATCGTATTCAGTGGTTCAAAGAAAAAATAGAGCTGAAAAACCGTCCGAAGTTTACTGCAGATGACAAAAAAAGAATCTTTTCTAAACTGAACAACGCAACTGTGTTTGAACAGTTTTTGCACAAAAAATATGTTGGTCAAAAACGATTCTCACTGGAAGGTGGTGAATCACTCATTCCAAGTTTGGACGCCATTGTACAACACGGAGCAAAATTAGGCGTGAAAGAAGTAATTGTTGGAATGGCTCACCGTGGTCGATTATCAACGCTGGTAAATATTTTTGAAAAAGATCACAAATCTGTTTTCACTGAATTTGACGGAAAACATTTTGACAGTGATGAATCATTTGACGGTGACGTAAAATATCACCTCGGATATTCTACCGATATTAAATCTCAGGATGGAAAAAATGTTCACATCACATTGGCTCCAAATCCATCACACCTTGAGGCTGTTGCTCCGGCAGTGGAAGGAATCAGCCGTGCGAAACTGGATCAATACCTGAAAGATGAAAATGCAATTATTCCTGTGATCATTCACGGAGATGCCGCAGTAGCCGGTCAGGGAATTGTTTATGAGGTAATTCAGATGGCGCAATTGGACGGATACCGTGTTGGAGGAACCATTCACATTGTTGTAAATAATCAGGTTGGATTCACCACAAATTACCTGGATGCTCGTTCATCTACTTATTGTACAGACGTTGCCAAAACAACTTTGTGTCCGGTATTTCACGTAAATGGTGATGACATTGAGGCGGTTGTTCAAACAGTAAAAATTGCAGTGGAATATCGCCAGCATTTTAAGCGTGACATTTTTATTGATTTGTTAGGTTACAGAAAATACGGTCACAATGAAGGGGATGAACCAAAATTCACTCAACCTAAATTGTATAAAGCAATTGCTGCGCATCCAACTCCAAGAGAAATATATTTACAGCAATTAATTTCAGAAGGAGTTCTGACTCCGGAAGCCGGACAAAAATTTGAAGAGGAGCATTTAGCTAAACTTGAAAAGGCATACGATGATTCGCGCAAACTAGAAAAAACCGTGGTTCTAAATTTTCTCGAAGATACCTGGAAAGGATTTCGTCATGGTAAAAAAGAAGATTTTGAGCAATCACCTCAAACGGGTGTAGCGAAAGCAAAACTTCAGGATTTAGGAACAAAATTGGCAACACTTCCAAAAGAAAATAAATATTTCCGCAAGATTGAAAAATTGCTTGAAGACAGATTACAGATGCTGAAAGATGATGCGCTGGATTGGGGAATGGCAGAGATGATGGCGTATGCTTCATTATTGGTTGAAGGACATCCGGTTCGGGTTTCAGGGCAAGATGTTGAACGCGGAACTTTCTCACATCGTCACGCAGTGGTAAAAACTGAAGATGATGAAAAAGAAATTATCACCCTGAATTTACTGGATAAGAAACAAGCAGAATTTCATATTTACAACTCACTGCTTTCTGAATATGGTGTATTAGGATATGAATATGGATACTCACTTGCTTGTCCAAATGGATTAACAATTTGGGAAGCACAATTTGGTGATTTCTTCAACGGAGCTCAAATTATGGTGGATCAATTCATCACCGCAGGAGAAGATAAATGGTGGGTACAAAGCGGACTTGTTATGTTACTTCCTCACGGTTACGAAGGTCAGGGAGCTGAACACTCCAGCGCACGTATTGAACGCTTTTTACAGCAATGTGCTGATTTAAATATTCAGGTTTGTAATACCTCAACTCCGGGCAATCATTTCCATTTATTAAGAAGACAAATTCACCGTGAATTCAGAAAACCACTGGTAGTGTTTTCACCTAAAGCATTGTTGCGTCATCCAAAAGCAGTTTCCAAATTGGATGATCTGGCAAACGGAACATTTATGGAAGTAATGGATGATTCTTCTGCATCCAAAACAAAAGTAGATACAATTGTTTTATGCTCAGGTAAATTCTATTATGAAATGAAAGATGAAGCAGAAAAAAGAGGTGTAACCAATGCTGCATTTTTAAGAATTGAACAGCTGTATCCTTTGCCAGAAAAACAACTTGAAAAAGTACTTGCAGGCTATAAAAATATCAAGCGCTTTATCTGGGCTCAGGAAGAACCAGAGAATATGGGGGCATGGACATACATGGCCATGTCATTGAGAAAATACAATCTGGATTTTGCAGCCGGAAGACCAAGTGCTGCACCAGCAGCAGGTTCAAGTTCACTGCATAAAAAACGTCTGTCAGAATTGTATGATCGTTTGTTTACCAAAATTTCAGGAAAATAATTTTGTACCAAAAACTTTAAAATAAATTGAGATGTCAGTATTAGAGATGAAAGTTCCCTCACCGGGAGAATCGATATCAGAAGTTGAAATTGCAACCTGGTTAGTGAAAGATGGAGATTACGTAGAAAAAGATCAGGCCATTGCAGAAGTGGATTCAGACAAAGCAACTTTGGAATTGCCGGCAGAAGCATCTGGAATTATTACACTAAAAGCATCAGAAGGAGATGCAGTAAAAGTTGGATCAGTTGTTGCGCATATTGATACCTCAGCCGCTAAACCTGCAGGTGCAGGAAACGGCGCTGCGAAAAAGACAGAATCAAAACCAGCAGTTGCAGAAAAAGCTCCTGAAAAGAAAGAAGAAGCAAAACCAAATCCAATGCCGGCTGAAACTAAAAAACCGGTAGAAGAAAAATCATATGCAAGCGGACATCCATCTCCATCAGCTAAAAAAATGATGGATGAAAACGGTGTTTCAAAAGTAAATGGAACAGGCAAAGGCGGTCGCGTTACAAAACAAGATGTAATCAACGCCATGGCTGGTGGTTTCGCAACTGAATCAGCACAAGGCTGGGGCGGAACAAGAAATCAGAACCGCGAAAAAATGTCTATGCTCAGAAGAAAAGTAGCAGAGCGTTTGGTTTCAGTTAAAAATGAAACTGCTATGCTTACTACGTTCAATGAGGTTGATATGAAACCTATCATGGACATTCGTGAGAAATACAAAAAACAATTTGCTGACCTTCATCAGGTGAATTTAGGCTTCATGTCTTTCTTCACAAAAGCAGTAACGGAAGCTTTGAATTTATTCCCTGCAGTGAATGCACAAATAGATGATAAAGAAGTTATTTTCCATGATTATGCAGATATTGGAATTGCCGTTTCATCACCAAAAGGATTGATGGTTCCGGTTGTTCGTAATGCTGAAAAAATGAGTCTGGCAGAAATTGAAGCAGAAATAAAACGACTTGCTATTAAAGCACGTGAAGGAAAAATTACTCCGGATGATATGACCGGCGGAACATTCACAATCACAAACGGAGGTGTTTTCGGATCTATGCTTTCAACACCAATTATCAATCCACCGCAATCTGCAATTCTTGGAATGCACAACGTGGTTGAACGTCCGGTTGCAATTAATGGAAAAGTAGAAATCAGACCAATCATGTACGTAGCACTTTCATACGATCACCGGATTATTGATGGTAAAGAATCTGTGAGTTTCTTAGTGAAAGTAAAAGAAATGTTAGAGAACCCGGAAAGAATGATTTTCGGAGGAAAAGATCCTGTACAGGTATTACTAGGACTATAATTGAATAAACCCTTAAACCAAAAAACATGAAAATCAAATTTGGAATTTTATCACTGATTGCCGGAATCATACTGGCTTCTTGTTCAACAGGTAATGACGTAGTTAGCGGACGCAGTATTCAAAAAAGAAAATACAACGACGGTTATTACATCAGCTGGAAAAAGAACAATGGAAACTCAGAATCAGACATTAAAGAATCAGTAAAAAATTCCAGCGAAGAAAACGTTGCTGACAACAAATCTGAAAATCTGAAAACAAACATCCAGCCTGAAAATGAAAAGACACTTTCTTTTCTTGTTGAGTCAGCAAACGAAGATTTTGTATTAACGCAGGAAGACGTTGTTTCAGAAATAGAGTCGAATGAAATTTCTTCACCGCTTGTTGTTACCAAACCTGGAATCAGAGCAATAACCTTAAAACCAGGACGACTGTTGGAAACATCAAACTCAATAAAAAAGGTTTCTGAAAATTCCGGAGCATCTGGTGATGTCATGCTTATTTTACTGGTGATCCTTGCAATCATTTTACCACCGCTTGCAGTGTTTATTTTTGAAGGTGCAACTGGAAGATTCTGGATTACATTGGTGCTTTGGTTAATTGGCTGGGGAGTTGGCTGGTATGTTTTCCACGGAGGCCTGGCTGGTCTTTGCAGTTTGGTTGCCGTGATCTTTGCCTTATTAATTGTACTGGGAGTAATTTAATTTACATTTCGCAACTTTTCAAACAGCCCTCATTAAGGGCTGTTTTTTTTATTACATCTGCTCATTAAATTAATAAATCCTATCCCTATTTTAAAAACCCTATATTTGTCGATTAATCCAAATTGATTTTTATGTCAACATTTGATAGTGCTGCACTTAAATTATTCGAAGATAAAGGAATTGTTAATTCGCAAAAAGTAAGACGAATAATGCAGTTGACTTCGGACTTAAGTCGCAGAAAATTCAGCGATTTAAGAATTTTAGACCTGGGTTGTGGCGAAGGTGTTTATGCGCTGGAAGCTGGAATTAATGGATCGAAAGTTGTTGCGATAGATGGACGGGATAATCGACTAAAGTTTGGAAAAGAAGTTGCTGAAAGACACAGTCTTTCCAACGTGGAATTTATTGTTGATGATGTAAGAAATGTTACCATCGATAAATATGGAAAATTTGACGTCATTTATTTTCTTGGTTTGCTATACCATTTAGATGAACCAGAATTGTGGGTAATTTTAGAAAACCTCAGCAAAGCATGTGAAAACATCATGTTAATAGATACAACTATTGGATTGAGTGAACCATTAAAAGTTCACTATAACGGTAAAAATTATTTCGGAATAAAATACGACGAACACATAGAAGGCGATTCTGAAGAACTCATGTTGGAGAAACGCATTATGGCCTCAATAGGAAATAAGAAGTCATTTTTACCCACCAAAAAATCTTTAGTAAGATTTCTGAATGAAATAGGTTTCAGCACCGTCATGGAAGTACATGCACCTGCAGAACATATTAAAAAAGAAGGCAGAATAACTTTGGTTGCGATTAAAAATGAAAAGAGACTTCTCCAATCGTATCCCTGGATCAACGGTTTGACCGATACCGAAATTGGCCAAAAATTAGATGGTCATTACGCTGAAATTCCTCATGTGGTGAAACAAAAACCACCATTCAAAACACGTATCAAACTGATGATAGACAAATGGCTTGAAAAAAGAGGATACGAACTCCGTAAAAAACTGAGAAATTAAATTTTTATAATAAGCTATACTTTTTCCCAGGTGCAACCCTCACCAATCCTTTTAATTCAAGATTAAATAAATGAACTGATAAATGACCTGAAGAAAGTTCAGACAAAAAACTAATAGTATCAATTTCAGTCTCGCCTTTTTCTCTCAGAATAGAAACTATTTTATCTTCTTCATCATTTAATTCCGGAAATAATTGTGGTTGAATGACAGGATTTTTTTCCTTTTCTTCCCACCCCATTATTCTGACCAGATCAGCAGCGCAAGTAATCAAATGCGCTTTGTCACGTTGAATTAACATGTTACAGCCTTTGGAATATTCCTGATCCACATTACCCGGAAAAGCAAATACATCGCGGTTATAATCATTCGCCAGATTAGCCGTTATTAATGACCCTCCACTGACAGCACTTTCGACAACAACAGTTGCATCACACAAACCAGCAACCACTCTGTTTCTCTTTGGAAAATTAGATGTGTCTCCAGGACTTTTGCTAACAAATTCAGTAACCAAACCACCTCTTTCCAGCATTTGTTTTGCAGTTGATTTATGTGCCGCGGGATAAATCAGATCCAATCCATGACCCAAAACGGCAAGTGTAGAAAGTTCATTGTTCAACGCAGCCTTGTGCGCTTCGATATCAATACCATAAGCCAATCCGCTCACAACCTGAATTTCATATTCAGCCAACTGGGCAATCAGATCTCTCGTCAGATTTTTACCATAAGGAGTTGCCTTTCTGGTTCCTACTACCGCGATATTTTTTTGGTTGAAATTTACATTGCCTTTTGTAAATAAAACCAGCGGACCATCATCACAAAATTTCAACTTGTTGGGATACAATTCATCCTGATAATAATAATAACCCAACTTGAATTTTTCTATAAAAGACAATTCTTGTTCAGCTCTCAAAAGACATTCTTTTTTGTTGAGTGATTTAATGGTTGCTGAACCAATGCCAGGAATCAACCCAAGCATCCGCTCCTTCTCTTTAAAAACCAATTCAGCGCTGCCTGCGTGATTGACCATTGCTTTTGCTTTTACCGGACCAACGCCGTTCAATAAGCTTAATGCAATTTCATAGATCCTCTTCTCCATATCCGGTGTCAAAATTAAACTGATTTTCGACACCTTCAAATTTTACCTGAAAATTCTAGGAAATTTGTAAATTTGAAGCATATCTGTGAAACGCTGAGATGTTAAAACAAACCTTAAGTCAGAAACTGCTTCAGAAATTGTCGCCACAGCAAATTCAGTTAATGAAATTGCTGCAGGTTCCAACTATGGAGTTGGATCAGCGCATCAAAGAAGAGATTGAAGAAAATCCGGCACTTGAAGAAGGCTCAGATGAAGATGAGTCTTTTGAAAATGAAGATTACGAAGAGCGTGGAGAATCAACTGAAGCAGAGCGTGAATTTGACATCAATGATTATCTGGATGATGACATGCCGCAATATAAAACGTCAGTCAACAATACCAGCAGAGATGATGAAGATCGTTCCATGCCTATTTCAGGAGGTGTTTCTTTTCAGGAGGTTTTATTGTCACAGCTGGGACTGAGAAAATTAACGCCAAAGGAAAAAACCATTGCTGAAACCATCATTGGCAACATTGATGAGGATGGATATCTGAGAAGAGAAATTGAAGCCATGGTAGATGACCTGGCTTTCACACAAAATATTCAGTGTGCAGAGGAAGAAATTGAAGACGTTCTTTTTCTGATTCAGGATTTTGAACCCGCCGGAGTTGGTGCAAGAGATTTGAGAGAATGTCTTTTACTGCAGCTTGAAAGAAGACATCACGGAAATATTGCTGTTCACACCGCAAAAAAAATTCTGGAAAAATGCTTTGAAGAATTTACCAAAAAGCATTACGATAAGATCATGGCAAAATTTGAAATTGAAGATGATGATCTCAAAGATGCCATTGATGAAATTGTTAAACTGAACCCCAAACCGGGAGGATCAATTAAAGAAGTTACCGATTCAAAAAATATTCAGCAGATTATTCCTGACTTTATTTTGACAGAAGATGAAGGGGAGCTGCAACTGACATTAAATTCGCGCAATGCACCTCAGCTTCGTGTGAGTAAATCATACGAAGAAATGCTGCGCTCTTATGCTGAAGGAGCAAAAACATCCAAATCTGATAAAGAAGCTGTGCAGTTTGTAAAACAGAAACTGGATTCTGCAAAATGGTTCATTGATGCCATTTATCAGCGTCAGCAGACTCTGCTGCTCACCATGCAAACAATCATCGATTATCAGCGTGATTATTTTGTATCCGGAGATGAGACGCAATTAAAACCCATGATATTAAAAGATATCGCAGATATTGTTGGAATGGATATTTCCACAATTTCGCGGGTAGCCAACAGTAAATATATTCAAACACCCTTTGGAATTTTATCGCTGAAATTTTTCTTTTCTGAAGCACTTTCTACTTCCAGCGGAGAAGAAGTTTCTACGCGTGAAGTGAAAAAAATTCTTTCGGATGCTATTTCAGCTGAAACAAAAAAACGTCCGTTAACTGATCAGAAACTAACCGAAATTCTAAAAGAAAAAGGATACAATATTGCACGCAGAACGGTTGCCAAATACCGTGAACAGTTAAACATTCCGGTTGCCCGACTGAGAAAAGAATTATGACCGAAACTTTTTTCAGGGCGTTGTCCTATATTTTCCATCCGTTGTTAATGCCGTTAATGGCAATTTATTTGCTGCTGGAATTACCAACTATGCCAAACAGCCTCTACCTGTTTGATGCTCTCTGTTTTTATCCGGATGAAGTTAAACTCAGATTATATCTGGTTATGGGTGTGCTCACTTTAGTGGCGCCGCTTCTAAGTGTAATGATTATGTACTGGAACCGAATGGTGACAAGTTTGCACATGGAAAAAAGAGAAGAGCGTTTTTATCCGTATATAATTGTTACGTTTTATTTTATTCTTGCTTATTCTTTTCTGAGATATCAATGGCCAGAAAAACTACAGCATCCGGCATTACTGAGTTTTCTTTTTGGAATGATTGTTATAAATGTGATTTTAATCATTCTCAATTTTCGATTAAAAGTGAGCGCTCACGCAGCAGCAATTTTTGGCGTGTGCGGATTACTGATTGCTTATAATCAAACGCAGCTATCACGCTTTGTAGAAATTGAACTTCCTAATCTTGGTTTTATACTTGTTTTTGTGATCATCAGTGGATTGGTGGTTACCGGCAGACTAGTTCTTAAAGCGCACACCATTAGCGAGGTGCTGACTGGCATGTTTATTGGTTTTGCCGTGATGTACAGTTTTGTGAAATTTGGAATTTATTATTAAAAGTTATGAAAGCGTATTTGATTTTGACAGGTGTGATCAGTTCAGCAATTTTGGTTGGATGCGGACTGGCAAAAGATGACGGCGAAGTGCCTGACGGAGGTTTCAATTTATTTACCGTTGAACAAGACAGACAATTGGGAATGCAGGTTGCGCAGGAAATTGAAAGCAATCCTACTGAATATCCGGTGCTTGATTCAGCTTCAAACGTAAAGGCCTACAAGTATATTTATGACATCCGAAATAAAATTCTTGCAACAGGAAAAGTGCGTCATAAAAATGAATTTGCCTGGAGAATCAGAATTATCAATGATGATAAAACACTCAATGCATTTTGTACTCCGGGTGGTTACATTTATGTGTACACCGGAATTATAAAATATCTGGATAACGAATCACAACTAGCCGGAGTAATGGGTCATGAAATGGGTCACGCTGATTTGCGTCATTCAACAAGACAAATGACCAAATTATTTGGTGTTCAAATTTTAATGAACGCGGCACTGGGTGATTCATCAGCTGTCGGGCAAATCACAACAGCATTAATTGGATTGAGTTTCAGCCGTGATCACGAAACAGAAGCTGACCGCATGTCTGTTGAATATTTATGTCCAACTGACTGGCCGGCAGATGGCGCAGCAGGTTTTTTTGAAAAGATAGAAGCCTCCGGCGGAGTTGGTGTTCCTGAATGGTTAAGTACACATCCAAGTCCAGAAAACAGAATCAACAATTATCACACCTGGGCAACAGAAAGTGGCTGCGGAGGTTCAAATAAACATGAGTCAGAATACGACGCCTTTAAACGTCTTTTCTGATTTAGTTTTTACTTGCGCTGATATCTGAAATATCTTTCATGACAATGCGCGCGGTATGTCTTGATTTTTGCTCCAGATAAATTTTCTTGTCAACCGTAACCCGTTCGATGGTTGGCTGATCATAATGACGAATAGTAACCAGCTCCAGTCCTTCATTATATTTCACAAAATACTGCTCGGTAAAATGATTGTAGATTTTTTGAAGATCTACTTTATCACCATCCACGCAAAAAGAAAAACTCACGGCTGAATTTTGCATCAAATGAATGCGGATACTTTCTTTACTGAGATAACTGAAAATTTCTTCCAGATTTTCTTCCACCACAAATGAAAAATCTTTTGGTGTAAGTGAAATTAAAACCTGATTCATTTTAAAAATGAAAGAAGGGATATTCGCATCATAATCAATAGATGCCTGTATCACCGAACCCTTTGCGTGTGGATCAATAAATGATTTTACGTGCAGCGGAATATTTTTCTTTTTAAGGGGTTGAATGGTTTTAGGGTGAATAACCGACGCACCAAAATAAGCCAACTCGATTGCCTCACGGAATGAAATTTTTTCAAGCAGAACCGTATTGTCAAAATATTTTGGGTCAGCATTCAGCATACCAGGAACATCTTTCCAGATTGTTACATCTTCAGCGTTCAACACAAAAGCTAAAATAGCAGCGGTAAAATCAGAACCTTCTCTGCCCAAGGTCGTCGTAAAACCTTCTGGCGTATGTCCAATAAAACCCTGAGTAATGACGCTTTGATTGCCGGCTGAAAATGCTTTTTTTGTCAATTCATTCACCAGTGTTTCCGTTTTCTCCCAATCAATATTTGCCTCTCTCCATCTGTTGGTTGTACGAATCATTTTGCGCGCATCCAACCAGGCCGCCTTAAAATTTTGCGACTCCAGATACGAGGCTACAATTTTAGTTGATATCACTTCACCCAATGAAATAATCTGATCATATTCAAAATTGTAATTATCACTGTGAACCTCCTGACATCTCAATTTCAAATCATGAAAAATCTGATTAATTTCTGATTGAATTTTCTCCTTTTTATCGCCAAAAAGTTCAGCGATGATTTGCTGATGATATTGGTTCAACTCATCTATAAACGAATTTGTTTTACCATCTCCGTTCCAGTATGACTTCATGATGGCTTCCAAAGCGTTGGTAGTTTTACCCATGGCCGAAATAACCACCACCAGTTGATCATTCTTAAACAGGTCAATTATTTTAGCCACGTTTTTTACGGCTGATGCATCTTTGACACTGGCTCCACCAAATTTGAATATTCGCATGCTTTAATTTTTCTGCAAAAGTAACAGGCAATGTGAGAATCTGAATGATTGAGAATTACTTTTGATTATTTATCACGATTGGATTATTTTTTGTGAAAATTGTAAATCAATGCGGTGTTCACACCTCAAAGTGAGCATTTTCAAGCACAGCAAAGGATAAAATTTCCAAACTTTCCTATATTTAGCATGCAAAGCGCTGTCATGCAACAAATAACCGCAAGATTGCGTCTCTGCTAAGTAATCTAACCCGAATATGAAAAAAATTATGTCTTTGCTTCAAGTGAAAAATACATTCACTTTGCTGATTTTGTTTTTTGCATCCGCTGCTTTTTCGCAAGAAAACTGCAATAATAACATTGATGATGATGCCGATGGACTGATTGATTGTCTTGATCCGGATTGTATGGCCAGTCCGGATTGTCCGGCTTTTGCATTTCCTGGATCCTGTTTGCCAATCGGATATTACCCTGACATTACCGGAACTGAAGGAGGTTTTAAACCCGCAGGCTCAACTGCTGATGTAACACTTCCAATCATGCCCAATTCCAATCGCGTTTCTCTGATCATTCAGGGATGTTATCAGGGTGAAATCAATAATGGCGGAACCGGGGTGAATGACCTCAACCACGCCGAAGAACGCGTAATCTGGGGACGTGTGGAAATGGATCTCGACAATGAAATTTCATCAGGCTGGGTAGAATATCTGGTAAACAATCATGAGTCCAGAAGATTCTCATGGGTAGATCAACCCTTGAGTCCGGCTAGCACCTCTACATATACTACTGTTGGATATGATATGAATGAATTGCTCAACTATAATTTTGTGTTTGATGAAGTTGGGCCAAACATAGTTATTGGATGCACCCGACCTGAAATTGACATTTCTTATTACGCAATCTATTATGGAAATTTTACCACACAAAGTTTGACACGTATTGATGGGGCGGATCCTTCACAATACCCTACTTATTTTGACTCCGGAATTTTACCGGCAAACATTACACAAACAATCGATTTGCAGGCAGCTCCAAATGATCCGGATTACATTCAGATCAGAGCCATTGGAATCAATCAGAACCGTTACGGCAATTCAGGTATCCTGGTGGAGGATGTACGTGAAGAATGCATCTCCATCAAATACATTTTGCTTGACATGAATAATATGACAGCATCGGGAGCCATTACTGTGAGTAACGGAAATATTCCTGACATGGCCTCTTCATTCACTTTTGAGAATTATGACATTACCTCCGGAAGCAGCATTCTTGCAAGTTCAACCACGTTGGGAGACATTGTTGCCAATCAGCTTGCACCCAATCAGATTTCAATTGCTGACATGACCATAGAAATTGTAGGAAATCAAATGATTATCACACGTGAATCTGCCTATGCAAAAGACTACAATGAAATTTATTACATCGAGTTTTTGAAATATACCGATGAACCCTATTCATCCAGTTTCTTTATCACTGATAATGCGTACAGCGGACCAACCGATATTGGATTTGATTCAGGTGCAAACAACAATGGTGTGGGTGTTTCAGGTTTTGTAGATTTTACAATTCCAAATGGAGCAAAAAGAGCATACCTAGAGGTAAGAGCAAACGGAAATTACATGCCTTTTACTCCTTCCAGCTTTTTTGCACCGGCACCGTCAAACACAACAAAAACAAACGGAAATCAGATGTATTGTTTTACGGAAGTAAATCTGGATTTAAATGAAACCACAGGATTTTATGCAACCGTAACAACGGCAACGCAACAGCAACTTTATGCCTGGCAAGAGGTGCCTATCAATCCGGCTGTTGATTTAACTACTACCGGAATATATGGTCAGCTTCCAAGCAGTGATGAACGAATCAATTTTGAAATCATTCCACCGGATATTTTCCGCGTGCATCTGACCAATGACAACATTGCTTATGAACGTACATTACAAATTACATTTTTAGGATCAAAAGTTAACCTTGTGTACAGCACATTTGATCAAAACACTTCTATCAGCGATGGTTGTGACAGTGCTTATTTTGATATGGAAATTTGTAACTCAGGTGGAAGTGATTTGACGCAACCGGTTCCAATTTCATTTTACTACGGTGATCCAACAACTGATCCAACGGCAGTCTATTTACAAACTGATATGTACAACCTGAATATTGAACAAGGACAATGTGCTACGTTTACTTTTGGTGTTGACATTGCTTCATTAGGCGGAGCATCTTCGGGTGATATCACAGTTGTCCTCAATGACAACGGAAGTTTTGCCGGTGCACCGGGAACTGTAATTCCGGCGGTGTTTCAACCAGCAGATTTATTCAATCAGGGAAATGCGGTACTGGAATGTGAATTTGATTACAACATCATTTCCGCAAACTACACCATTACACCGCCACCTCCTCCAACAATTACATTTAATCAAAATACCTTTACCATTTGTCCGAATGACGATGCAACAATTATTGCAACGCCAAGCGGAACTGTTGGTGCAGTCTCTTATGACTGGTCACCTGATCCAGGTTCAACTAATACGCTTACCGTTTCACCAAATGTTTTGACGTGGTATTATCTGGATGTTACGGACGAATGTCAAACCGTAACTGATTCGGTTAAAGTAGAAATTGGTACGGTAAATATTACAGATATAAATGTTATAGATGCGACCAACTGCCCCGGTGTTGCAGGAACACCAGGTTCAATTTCTGTGTTGCCAAATGATCCAACCTGGTTGTATACACTGACTGGAGGAACAGGCACAGTAGGTCCGCAAATCAATGGAAATTTTTCAAACCTTGACGGAGGAATGTATTACTTTTTAAATATAGAAGATGATGCAGGATGTGAAATTGACACTGCCGTATTTGTAGGACTTGGAGCCAATGCGGTTACGGCAACGTGGATACCAGGCGCATTAAGTGACGTTACGTGTTTTGGTGATTTGAATGGTTCAGCAGAAATACAAAATGTTGCCGGAGGTATTCTTCCACCTTACGACATTACCTGGGTTCACACTTCGGGAATTTATGCAACATCCACCACCGGTGTTGGCGGAGGAAATGCAGTCAACAACCTGATGGGTGGTGACTGGATTGTTACGGTCACGGATCAGGAAGGATGTGCATGGTCTTTCCTGTTTGATATTTTTGAACCGGAAGAACTCACACTCACCTTCAATTCTAACGAACCAACTTGTTATCAGTTTGATGACGGTTCAGTAACGGTTAACACAACCGGAGGAAATGGAAGCAATGTTTTTGTCATTGAAAACGCATCCGGTACTCAAATCAATTCAGGAAATTCAAATACAGCAAATCAATTAGGAACCGGCTGGTACTATGCGTCGATTACAGATTCAGAAGGATGCAGTGTTTTGGATTCTGTTTTTCTGGATCAGCCTGGTGAATTAAATGTGGATTTGAACATCACTGATCCGCTTTGTTATGGATATATAACCGGACAAGCTATCGTTGACACTGTATATAATTACACGGGTAGTTATGATAACGTCGGATATTTCTGGGCACCAAATCCGGGAGGAATTGGAGGACTTGGAGCAGACACCGCAACCGCGTTACCTGAAGGCGGATATGTATTAACCATCAATGATGAAAACGGATGTTCCAATACATTTGATTTTAATATTACCTATCCTGATTCCATGTACTTCAGTGAACTTGGAATGCATCCTGCGTTTTGCAGAATGTTCTATTATCAGAGTGGAAACGGTGTAGTGTATGCTGCTGCTGCGGGAGGAACCGGAAACTTTACGTACACCTGGATCAATTATGAAACAGATCAGTCAAGTAACAACTCGACATGGGGAGGATTAAATCCGGGAGAATATACCATTTATGTGGTGGATGACAATGGTTGTGTTTTATCTTCAGTAATGCAATTGGATTCTTTGAACCCGATTGCTGATTTCGAAATGACATCACCACAGTTTACTTCCAATTATTATGGAACTGCTCCCGTGGATGTTCACTTTATTAATTTGTCTCAGAATTTTGCAAATGAATTTGATCCAAACGCAGACACTACCTTCTTCTGGAACTTTAATACCGGCAATCCTCCGGGATGGATTATTTCACATGATGTGAATGAAACATTTGACTCTACCTATCTTAACGGAGGAACATATGATGTATGTCTGGTTGCATTAAATAAAAACGGATGTTCAGATACACTTTGCAAACCATTGGTGATTTATGATGAGATGATTTTTACTCCGGTCAATGTATTTACACCGGGATCTGACAATGCAAACAACGTCTTTACATTTAATGATAAGTCATTTGCTGTTTCAGAATTTCATTGCACCATTGTAAACCGCTGGGGCGTAGTCATGTTTGAAATGGATGATATCACTGATGCGTGGGATGGAACTGATAAAAACGGTTCAGCATGTGTTGACGGAGTTTATTTCTATACCTACACCGGCGCCGCACAAAACGGAACTCCGTTTGAAGGACAAGGAAATGTGACGCTGGTCAGAGGAAAATAGTTCAGAATTAATTTACGGAAAATCCGCCTCTCAAAATTGAAAAGCGGATTTTTTTTTGCACTTAATTTTTAATTTCTCAAAGTTTCTCCACCCGAAAACATGCAATATTCTCCTTTGCGGTTTTGCGTGAAGTTTTTACTTTCAATATTGAATGGCAAACTAAATTTTACTCACGCTAAGGCGCAGAGGCGCTAAGAATTATTTTAATGCGTAATAGTCTGCTTTGCGACTTGGCATCTTTGCAAGAATTTTTCAGTGATAATTAGCAAAAAAAAGAGGTGTTTTAAAATAACAATCACTCCTTTCGCAAATACGCTAAGTAATAAACTGATGATACGAGAATAGTTCCACCAAGAATATTTCCGATTGTTGATGCAAGAATATTATAAAACATAGCAGAAAGATTTAATGATTCTGGAGAAAGAACATAACCATACGGCAGAAAAAACCAATTTGCAATGCTGTGTTCAAATCCAATTGCGACAAAAGCAGTTACCGGAAAAATTATTGCCACTATTTTATCTGTTACTGTGTGGCCGGCCATTGCTATCCAGACAGCAATGCAAACAAGTGCGTTACACAAAATACCTCTGACCACAACGACAAAAAAACTTAGTTCAGATTTGCTTTTTGCAATAGTTACTGCATGATTTCCAACTTCACCTGCATTCACAGAATCAATATCTGCAAACCAAACGAGCAGAACAGTTAGTAATGCACCAACTGCATTTCCTGTATAAACGATTATCCAGTTGCGTATCAGTTCTGACGTTTTAATTTTACGGGATGCCCATGCCATCG